>Ga0131853_10004459_pt1 | contig 25118 bp, 8 predicted proteins | sample TergutLab28metaG_FD_92764 | JGI IMG/M metagenome (GOLD analysis project Ga0131853, IMG submission 92764) | Labiotermes labralis P1 segment gut microbial communities from Petit-Saut dam, French Guiana - Lab288 P1 (version 2) (version 2) | ecosystem: Host-associated > Arthropoda: Insects >...
GCCGCCGGTCGGCGAAGTTAGTGCCAACTTTTGCGGATAGAGGGGTGTCACGTGGTCAGCGCAACGGGTTCCCACAGCCGTTAATCTCTGTTTTCTAGACCTGGAGCCGCTACTTTTTTTTTTTATTCAAGTAGATCCTCAATTGACCTCACGAGGCTCACGAGGCTGAGTGGACCCCGTTCCAGACCCACTACTACTCAGAAAATCTGGTAGAACCGGGGATCGAACCCGGGACCTCTGTATCTGTAGCCAGAAACTCTGACCACTAGACCACAGAGGCGGTCCGGTTCATGAAGATACTAAACAAAAATTGTTTATTCTAATTCCCGTAACAGAAAAATATGATGGAATAATGGACGTCAAATTAGAGAGAAACAGGATAATAGAAAAGAAGAACAATTAACCGGAACGTTAATCGGAACGGTTTTAAGAATTGTTGCGGCATATACTGTCGTGCAGGAAGTACCAAAAATTCTAGAAGGGATTGCTAAGTGTCCCAGCTGAAAGTTGAACCAAGACTCCCTGAACACTACGAAGAATATATGACAACATGTAGTGTGATAAGAGGGAGACCAATGATTCAGAAGAAGTAGCTCCTGCCTCCTCCTGGGCTCAAAAAAACCCATCTACCAAATTTCACGGTACCGCATTCCAGAAGACCGTAATCCTATACTGATGGCCGCGAAAAACTCAAATTTCGTGGAAGTGTTAACCATTATCTGCTGCGTTCGACATACGACGTTCATTTTAAGGGCTGTGGAACGAAATAATATAGACCCCCCCCCCTGTGTAGCATTGGAGATACAACGGGCGTAATATATTAGCAATGGGAGGGTGCTGGGTATATTTTTGTTGGTCCGCCCACATCTGGAACGAACGGATCATAGGACTCGGATCGTGATGCAAGCTGCTACTTTGTTGCACTTCTCTAGAAGCTGTGGCTTACGACGCATCCAAAGAAATAAAATTTTAACAGATCTGTGGGAATAAATGCCAATGCCGGTCAGACCAAAGGCAGGTTAGTCCATCAGCTATATCTAGGACTACACGAAAACCCATTGTAAACGTAAGCCTTAACACAGATACGTATACAAAAATTGTAATTAATTTATATTATATATACACATACACGCCACAATTAAAATAAAGTTAAACATTGTAGCAAACAAGTTGCGTATAAAAATGACAATTAGTGCTTAAAGCGCAGCGATTTCCAGTTATCTACCTCCCCTGTATTCTTTATATCTGCATGCGAATTTGTAATTTTCACGGTGGCGAATAGCAAGGTAATAGTGTTCAGGGAAGTGACAGCGTGTAGTATGGTACATAAGCAGACGGATGAAAGGAGACCACTCTACTGGTCGCAAAAGGCTTCAGCCTACACGACGGAAACTCTCTGACTTCAAAATCTCAGACATCCATCCAAACAATTTCTTCTCACGTACAAGTCCTACACCATGGGCGCCAAAACGTTTTTATGGAAGTGGTCACACCCGTTATTGCGGGCTGTTTCGCGGGACCCATATGAAAAAGGCAAGTGGCATACCTAACCGCCTAAATTATTGCTTTATTTTTATAAAACATACACAGTTTACAAACGTTGCCGCGGGCAGCGGGTTGGAGACCAATGCTTTAAACCACGACGGTAAATCCGTAAATCCGTTGGCCTAAGCACAGTCGCCGTAACATTTACAAGGTTTCTGCGTTTTTTGGGTACGACTAGCCAAACGGACTACAGGACTCCGGTTTGAGCTTCGCGACAGTCTGCGCATTTGGCCTGAAACGTCGGTAACTTCAGTAATCGACATGGGAAATGTCCCAGAGGACTCGAACCTTCGTCACCAACACTGTGAGAACAGATTGTGGTGTGGACACAAGTTATTCGCACAAAAGATGCTGAGATCCTGGAAAAGGTTGAGAGATGGGGGAGCAGGCTTCATCGCAAGAAGACTGACAGGTGGACATCTTACACAATGGGACAGACGCAGCACAAGGGTTCCCAAGCAGCAGCTGCTGCTGTCCGAACTCCACAAAATGGAACACAAGAAAGCAGCTGGGCAGGCGGCATTTTCCTACAGAGATAACGAACGTGCAACAGCGTGTTCCAAAATATAGTTCATATTTGAGACAGAACGCCTGAGATAACAGAAGTGCAGCAGCAAGTTCCAAAGTACAATTCATATTCGGGACAGAACATCTCCTTCGAATGATTTGCACTCCTAGTTCGTATTTGGTGCGTACCGAATTCGAATCTCGGATCGGATACGAATCACAGTGACTGAGTTTTCTTCTTTTTCTTAATTTAGGCCACGAACACTTCACGTTCTTTCGAATGCATTATTAACTCATAAGCCTATAATTCACCGTGGAGACGTTGGTCCTTTTCAGATCCAAACAGCAGATAGGCCTACATTCAGAATCAATAACGACTAATAATCAGTCAGTAAGCCCGTCTTGGCGTCAGGGCGCATTCTCTCATACCGTCTTGTAGTGCCCTCTCTGACGGTACGACGGGCCTGTCTTTTGTCAGGAGCCAGAGTTCTTTCAGATTTCCTGCTTTTCTTATATTTTCTACTCTCCTCTTCTCCCTCCCATGACTTCGCCCATAGACTACCCTTTTCCTGTACCCACCAAGTTGTTCTCGCTAGCACGAGATAGCCACGTCCCGCCAGTCGACGCTGCTCGTCACCTACATGAAGAAATATATATAAGCAGCCTGGAACAATGGCTACGGGACTAGAAGATTGCCATCAACCTATGGACGAACATCTCGGTCCTTTTTGTTAGGTTGCGAGACGATCCAAAAGGCCCGGCCACTACAGCCCTTTTTGGAGACAAGTGGGTCGACACAACTGATATGGTCGGCCAACATAAATCAGGTCGGAAGGACGGTAGCCTAGAGACTGGCCATCCTAGACCATTCGTTTATAAGAGAGGTTTGTCAATGAGTAACGGTGTCCTGCTTGATAAAGAGCTCATTCATCCTGCGATTGGCAAGGTGTAGGTAGCAGAGTTAGCCAAAGTCCTACCACAATGAACGCTTTCCACATCCTGTACCCTTCTGACGCAATTAACGATAGCCATTGTACTATAAACTGCATTCATTATATTCACCATACTCTCATAATCTGATAATGAAGCTTGTAATTAAATGATCTTTCTCTGCCACAAACGCAGCAAAACGCAGGACTAACCCTCTGCAAGACGAGTCAAAGTCACGTTACGAGTGAGTCAATCAGTGTTGGTGACGATCTCCTAATGAGACTCATGACCAGATCTTGGTAATGTTGATTAAATCTTATCACTGGCACCGCCCCGGGGGGGGGGGGGGGACGGACAAGGACCCGGGGGCGGGGAGAGGAAGGAAACGTGCGGCCGTAGTTGGGACGGGAAGGCCAGAATCAGTGCCACTATGACGACTTTGTACTATATATAACGATTCAGTTATGACCTCACAGAGAACACAGTGTACGTTCACCACAAAGACCAGTAGGTGAATGGTGTATATGGAAACAGTTCTGCTTAAGCTGCTTCTACATGCGCCGACACTAGTGTCCCAGCCACAGAACGGCTTGGCAGGACACTAGTTGCTCTGCCATCACAGACCGGTCCTGAATCTTAACAATGATTCTTCCCACATCATACGCACAATGCCGGTATTCATCTGAGTACTGCTGTGCCTTATGTAAACGCTCTCATGAATCCGTTACTTTAGTGGCCCAGCCACAAAGAAGTAACCCAGCCGCTGGTGGAAGAACCACTATTCGGCAACGGCGGCCGCAGCCCAGCTCCTCAAAGTCTGATCTGCAAGGCTGCTGTAACGGCAGCCTAGCAGGCGTCGGCAACTGCAAGTCCGACCACTGATCGGCCTGTGTGAGAGCATCCTCACAGTCAACACGAAACACATACGGTGTGAGAGAAACAGAGTTTTTAGTGTTAAACTTGGTGGTACATTTTTTACAATGTTTATTCCAACAACTACACAACAGTTAGATGCAGATGTATACAATCATATAGCAAACCACCTATAAGTTGCGGGCTTTTTCGGCCATTTCGGAGGGAGATATTCGACAAAGAAAAACACAGCATTGGCTAATTATGTCATAGATATGCAACTGTACAGTTAAAACAACATAAGTTAAAATTGTGTAAATGTGATTAATAAAAACAGTGCAAACTGGATGCAAGTGTATCATAAAATTTATAATTTCGGTGCAAACTGACATCTATTCTAGAACGTTATCTTCGTTTTCAGATACTTGTCCCTGTGTCCCCTGTGGTTGTTTATGCCCCCATGAATGGGCGACCACGGAGACCGTCAGTTATTCCTGTCCCAAAGTCCCTAACCCAGCTGTATGCCATACAAGAGGAGACACTGCCTGCCTCACGCAGCTACAGTATCTTGGTGGTCATCTGATTAACTGCTGACAGCGAATTGTAACAGGTTTCTACGCTAAAACGAATATAATTGTGCCAGTCTTGGTGGTCCAATCGTCATTCTTCTAGCACAATAACATGTGAATATTGACAACGTCTATCAGCCACTGTATTAACCAATGACTGTTGGCTCTGTGTTTCTTCTTTCTTGGCACATAATTACCGACAGCTTTACAATAAATATGTAATGATATACTCTTCAACGACAGTGAACTGGTCAGAAATGCTACCGAACTCAATGAAATTCCTTGAATATTTCGCATACGTGAGGTGAGGAAACGGTACAGTTGTGGACTGCGCAGTTTTGTTTACTGGTGCCCAGCAATGAGGAGAGATCAGTACAAGACCCAAGCGTGTGCGGGGCCCGTTAAGTGTTTATCTGTGTACTTCTGTGGCCTGGCTCATATTTATTCGGGTCGTAATGCAGGCAGCATTGCACAAACTGGTTTACCTCCCACAACTTACACGAGTCCCCGTACAATAAGAAGCCACGAAAGCTCAGAGACTAACAGTCATCATAATAAGATGCAATAAAAAGCCATACACACACTTGCCCTAATACAGCGGTTCATAATAAGCATGTACACGTACTTTATTCTAAAACAAATGCTATTCAGCGTTTAGACTCTTCTTTCTTAGCTTATCATCTTATCTCGCGTTTGTTAGGAACGATGTGCTTGTTGTATGGATTGTATGGTACACGAAGTTTTCTTTGAAAGCGGGTCTGAGTACTGCAGAGCGGACGGCATCGTCGGTCCCAACAACTGAAGTCGTCCGCTCTACGGCGCGCAGTTCCGCGTTAAAGCGAGACTCGTGGGATTGACGTGCGCGGTGGAGTGCCGGCTGCGTTACCGATCTCTATGCAGCAATGCCGCTATGACTGGGATTGCAGATCTGATGGTCAGGTTTCGCTGTAAGTTGTATGCCCGGTACATTTGTATATGTAGATGTCCTCCCAAAGGTCTTTTGATCTAAATGACACATTTTCATGAAATTTGGAAGTCATGCCGTTGCAGTCATCAATTTTTACCTTCCTTACAGCCGATTACACCAGCAGTTTTCGAATTTGCGGAGTGCCACGCCACTTCTTGTTAGAGTCCTGTAATGTTGCACACACCTAACTTTCGGGGGAAAAAAATTTGACGGGTATCTGCGCATGCTACACATCAACAAACACAGTTATAAGCAGAAATTTGATTCATGTATGGTGACTTTCCCCATGAAGGAACAGTAGGCTTGCTGGTGCATGTTACGTAGGACAAACTGGCCATTAAGCTGCATGATTTTCGATATAAAATCCACTGAAAAATTAAACGAAATTAGGTGACGTGGGGATTTTGCAGTACAGCTTTTTAGTTAATCGTGTAGTTTTGCTACTCATGTAGTTTCTGAGATATTTGTTAGACAGTGAAATATTTGCAATCAATGATGCTAAAAAATGTGAAAATATTTATTTTTATCCTGTTTTGCGCGCGAAAACCGCGTGAAAGTGTCGTAGAAACATGCGGCCTCTGTACTCAATATATTCTATTAAAACCGAATCAGTATCGTGAGATCGGAGACTTCCAGGGCGACAGCTATGGACATTAGTCTCTTAGCTGATGCGACGATGCCTAGTATAGCATAAAACTACAGAAGTTCTGGAGTAACATGTTGGCTCTATCTTGTATCTTTGGGATGGAAACATCAGGTTCCTTTGAAATTTTTAGAAGATTGAGGAGGTAGGAACCTCTGAAATTATGGTAAATTGCCCCAGACCACACGACGTCATGTCACAGTGACAGTAACCCTCAGGATCAATAACATCACTTAATTAACGCGGTAACTTAAAACCAGTTACGTATGAAAAGAGTCAAAGTACTCGTATTCATAAAATGAAAGTAAAGCACAACCAGGCCTCATAATTTTAAGAATTTTGTATCTGTTCTAGACGGAATTAGAGCCTTGATCCACAAAGATGGCACAGTCATATGCCAGGAGACCCGAATCCTCATCAACTACGACGTAAAACCCTCAGATCTTGCATTGGCATAAAATTTTTGTTCTGCAGACCAGCCTTATATGTTCTAAGTAGGCAGCACTGTACAGACTGACGTATGAATGTTGAGTATATTTAATCGACAGTCAATTAGCCACACAGACAATAACAGCTGCAGCCAGGTCAACATCCTTCGTGTCGGCGTTTAGGATGCTGGAAGTTCAAACACTGTATTGACAGACGGATCTCGCGGAAGGGCTCGCCTGCGCACAAGCACCGAGCAGCAACGGCCTCCTTCTGCCTTCAGGCAACACACATTTGGGCCGAATGCAAATAGTAATTCTGCAGCTTGCTAGTATTTATTTTGGAGCTTGTAATGTACATGCTATCCACAGACAGCCTTTAATACCACTGTCCGTATGCCATTGTCTTCTCTGTCTATAATTTCATACAACTGTCGTTAATATACCTTTCTTTTGCAATTTAGTTGTGACCTGAAGAGTGAAAAAAAAACTGTTTTTGCAAATTAGATTACTGATAACGGACAAGCGAGTGCACCCGTTATGCTGAGAGTCGGTGTCGGGTGGTATGATGGAATGTGACGGCTTGGTCTAACGGTGTACACCCAGGCCACCAACAATGTCGCCACTACACAAGATTTTACAAAACAAAAGAAGGAAATTGGCACTGGAACCACAGAGTCAAGAAGTCTTCAGGCTGAAGCTGAAAATGATTTCCTGTTTACCAAATTCAACATCATACGTCCAATATCCTAGAACCTCAACTGGAATCTTGTAAACGCAGCAATGAACTTTAAGATTTCGTGAAAAGGGAAACTTCGGAATAGCTGTATGACTGTCATCTTCTCTAGAACATTTATTTAAGCGTTTCTCAAGTGGGAACTGCGGTTCATCAAGGGACTGTAAATCATTATATGTTTCACGTTCCGTCCATTAATCAGATGTATACAAATTTTTAAAAAGACCAACAACTGTACCTCAGTGTATGAATGCAATTTTATTACATAGGAACCATTAACGTTTTTCGGCCACTCATGTGGCCAACTTCTGGGTGGCAAGAACAATAATACAATTACAATTATAATAAGTCTGCTTCAATCTACAGTTAAAAATCATATAAATTTTGGTTAAATTCAATGTGGAAAGAGAAAAATAAAGATGAATATAAACTATTTGAAGACAAAAAAAGTTGTATATGGAGTATAGTTCTGTGGATGACGTACATAGAAGATAAATGTATATAGTGAATTATGATCCAGGTTGGTGAGCGATGATACAAACTGCACAGTGAACCACTTCCCAGTGGATAATGATTTTTTAAACTGTGGATTAATTCCGACATATAATTGTGACCGTATTCTTGTTCTCACCACCCTGAAGATGACCACATAAGTGGCCGAAACCTGTCGTTGGTTACTATGTAATAAAATGACATCATCCACTCAAATGAATCTGTTGGTCTTTACAAAAGAAAAGAAAAAAATAACACGGGTTACGGAAAGGTATACCTAACATATTTTCTAATGCATACAACTATATCACAAACAAATCGATTAGAAAATGACACATTCAGTTATAAGCATGCGTTTAATAGGTGGAAAAACATCCCACACCCATCATTAAGGTTCGCGGGTAATTATTCTCCGAAATTGTTTAATAACACTTTGTCATTGTGATAGATTGGGAGAGGGGATCAGGCACTTGTAAACACATTACGAGGGTCTTAAACTAAAAGCGTCTGGGTACCATCGCTCTGAGAAATGCAGTTAGACAAAAGCGCTATACAAATTCCTGATCAATTTATGGACTTTTTCCCCATAAGGCAATCGTATAATTCAAAGTGCATTCAGATAACACTGTGTCGTTATCGTAAACAGGAGATTGGAGAGAAGCCATTCGCGTGATTATCGAGCAGACAGAAATTTGCGACATGAAACTGGCGACATTAAATGGGGAAATGATTTGAGGAAGTGCGCGCGTGGTCGATACCAGGGAACAGTAAACACAGCTGCACGTGCAGTTCTGAGCTCTCGGTGAGAAACAAAACCATGGCACGTGTGGGTTATGGACACTGAGGCTAACACACGGGTGTCTGTGGTGTATTGTGTCTGCTTGTTTGGTAATTTAACCGACCTTAATTTTGATAATCACTTTGCACGTTATGCCCCTGAACGACATTCAGCCAGATCTTAGCAGTAAACAAATCATGAAACAGTAAAACCTTCTGTCAAATGATAATGCATGTAGTCATTTCAATATCCTTCTTTTTTACGTAAGGTACCCGTAGCCTAAACAACAAAAAACCATTCTTAAATGATGGGCATGATACAAGCGAACATCATATATTGTGTTTCCACACCGTATGGCGAATTTGGCTCGTTACGACCTCTACGATGAACGTGCAGTCTCCATAATCAGGAAGACTGATTTGTTTCAGATGGATGCTGAAATGATTGGTAGAAATAAAACATGTTGGTCATACAGGAGGGTTTGTGGAAATTTTTGTCAATCACGGCTACAGAAGTGGGGAAGAGTGGTGTAACAGAACATCCTTATTTCGAGTCTACACATGAAAATTCAGTACAAACAAGGACAAAGTACGAGCGGGCAGGTGCAGGCTAACCTGAACACTTCACCATTACAGTCGGCGAGGCTTCGAATTCCCCACACCACAAGTCACGTCCGTGAGGGAAAAGACTGGCAGTAGAGGGATTATGTGTTAGGAGCTGAGCAGGTTGGCGGTACTGTCAGACTGTCGCTCTCGGCATCAAAGCCTTTGTTACCGTCTTCTTTGTTACGTGCTACTGATACACTGACAGGTCAGTGGGGTGGGGTGGGTGGACGTTTGTGCTGTCCTATATGAAAAAACTTTCATGAACTATCTGAGTAGGCAAAGCAAATGATCTACTCTAAAGAATAAGACCATGTAAACAAACGACAACAAAGGAAGAAATATGTGGCAAACAATGAAGGAATGTTGTCACCTTCGACGCATTTCATGGCAATGCATATCACTGTGCACGAATGAATAACAGCCTAGGACCGACAGTTTACATTTTCGGGGGTCTGAAATTCAATTATTATTACAGGGGTGCTGATAAGTCCTTAGCCCGACCAGGAAGGAAAGAAGCTAATGTTTCTGTCAGGATGGCGTAAATTTCCTTCAGCGCCTTGCCTTGCAGGAAAAGAAACCTGATGACAGCTCGCGTCTCGATTTTGTTGAAATCGACCGCGTCCCTGACATGCTTCCGAGCTTGTTTCCTTCCTGGTCGGGCTAAGGACTTAACAGCACGTCGGTACATCCGAATTTGAAGGACAAAGTGCAATGACATTAATTTGCAATCAAAACAAAGTTTCAAAACCTCTTCATTTCATATAAAAATAAGAGGAATAAATAATGTAACAAAATAAACTAAACATTATACCTAAATCAATAGACCAATCCACTGTTTAAAGCCTTGCATGAAACATCTAAGTGTTTATATTCTCAAATTTAATTCTAAGCAGCAGCAGGCTAAAGGCCCTAATCCAAGAAAGCTGAATAAGTAACACAGGAGACTGATTTAGAAGTTCCGATAGTTTCCGAAGCTATTATAAACAACATAAACATAATAAAACAATAATACGAAAGCTACAACTGTAAATATAGGACAACATGCATATTCACTTTCGAGAATCACAAAGTTACATAGTGTGATGTGACAAACTTATGGCTTAACGTTGACTGCGAGAATCTATAAAATGATGTTTCGATGCCTAATAAATAAAAGGCAGTGACATCAATGCATACAGTTAACGCGTACAGATTAACACTCTGAAGCCTGAAATTATTATGGCTAATATTTAAAACAATTAGTTACTGTCTCACATAATACTTCGTCTCCATGACGGGTCCAAGCATTTAAGCGTAAATGGAAATAATTTTTTTCCCCATGGTGCAACAACCCCTATTGGGCCAGGACCTCCTCGTTAATGAGGCTTCACGATCACACTCAGACACACTACACTCGGATGGACTCTTATGGACGAGCGACCAGCTCACGTAGAGACCTCTACCCGACAACACACAACACTCACAAGAAACAAAATCTGCATGCGTCCGACAGGATTCGAACCCATAATCCCAGCAAGCGAGTGGCCGCAGACCGACGCCTTAGGCCATGTGGCCACTGGGATATTGGAAATAATTAGTATGAGGATCTGAGGAAATCCAGAAATACACTCTGTGGGACAAATTCGAAATTTTGATGCCACATCAGGCGACATACATACCTACATGTAGTTAGCTGGGATCCTTAAAGGTTTAAAATGAATTTGAGTAATCCTTTTCATCTGTTTGCGAGTCTCGGCCTGTGTCTTGCTGTTATTCCCACTACGTATTAACGAGAATGTAATTGGTTTTAACTGTAACGTTTGCTTTAATTACGATTATTAGATTTATAAGTAGAAAACGATACGAAAGACAAGAAGGATTAAATTGCGTGCTGAAAATTACAGCACTCTTGCTAACTCCCTTCGTAATTGCAGACAAAACATCCACTGAACTGAGTGGGCGGTTTACTTGGTCTGACGGTACTAAACATCGATCTAGATAATTGCGTGACATTTTATTGTACCATATTGCAGGAGACAGCAGTTGTGTCTGCAGACATCTACGAACGGCCTGCACGTGGAATAAGGAACAGCGAAGTTATTTTCGTGGCAGAATGATGACCCAGTTGATTGTTTCAGTTTTGCCTTCTTTTCCTTTAGGCACGTCACTTTCTCAACGACCACGTTGAATTCCATGAATGTAGAGAAAATATCCGTGTTTCTTGCAGCCAACTCTACCTCCAGAGAGAGAAAGGGGTAATCTGACATAACTTTACTTCACAGTTAAGCTATAACTGACACTGTGCGTTGTCTGAGATATATTTACTGTAAAAGACGTTTCGGGAGCTGGCACTCTTCCTGTTTCCAGACGATTTAGCTCCTACATATATTGGGAGATCATTTTAATATTTGTACGGTGCTATTGACTGACAGTTTCCCTGAAACAATTCAATTTCCCAGATGACTGGGTCAGACGTGAGTGGTTCAGTGACTTGACAGACGCTCTCCGGCGATTTAGTTGTATTTACTGTTATGGTGACAACAGCTGGGTTCGAATGGCGTGAATATTAATGTCAAGAATTCAAGCTTCTGCCTCGGTGTAGTTGAGATCTTCGCTCTTCTGGGACATCCTAGAAAAGCGAAGGCCATTTTAATGTCGCATCAAACAGTGGATAATACAACAGAATTGTGGTTTGACGAACCAGCACCTGGAACGAACTTTCAGACGACTACTGTCAAAGTCCTGGAATAATGATCCGAAGTCCTGACGTACAGTACCCCAACAAATCTAATGCAAGTTCATCAGCTGTATTCGAGAAATGTCTTGTTCGTATCCGAGCCGAGACATAGACTGTTCTGACTGTACTTTATGTTGGATTCCTTCAGTACCTCCAGACATACCATAAATCACATCATGACCGCTTCTTATACCGAAAACTCATTTCTCACTGTTTCTTCTAATATTTTCGTTCTATCATAACTACTGCATACTACGATCGAATAAACCAATCATTAATCATATTTTAACAGTATCATTTTGTGCAAGTGCCCAGTTCTGGATCAGGTAACAGGTTGTGTACAAGGAAGTGAGACATAAATTTGTATCAGTACTTCAAAAGTTCAAACGAACATAAAAACGTCTCAAGAAATGCCATTATTAATTGCTGTGAGCAGCCACAAAGATGTTTCCTAACAAAACGCAGAATTCATAGTTTCAGCATATTTGTTTCGATCAGCACATCCGTATTTATCGGCAGGTCTACATCGATCAGAACACCTATATCGAAGAGCAAATCGGTATCATCACACCTATATCGATCAGAATATCTATATCGATCATAGATAGCATCCCAATCGATCCGATCGTTTTACCGATACCTCGGCCTATCCTCACGACCTCATTTTGTGTGAACAATTGCTATTGTACTCCCCCAATTTTGTTCCTTTTAAAAATAACCGCCTACGCTTAACAGGTTTTCCTACACCCTAAATCTGTGCTAAATCCCTCCATAGAAACGTCGGGATATTACTTCAAAATGGCTTAGCCCGCTTCCTTATATATTCTGTACAAATTTAGCACTTTTTATAATTGACTGAAAAAGTGTTTTAACCCTTAAAACATGGTGGTAACTGTTTTATCTGCTTTAAGATTAATTAATATTTAACAAATTCCGCATCGTGCCCATAACAGGTATTTATGGGTTTCATCGAAATGGAAGACGACGACTTAGAAGCTCACTGAAGAGACTATTAGACGAGATCGAAACAGGTCCATTAAGGCCTAACTCGTGACGGATAATGACGATGATGATGATGATGATGATTGATGCTCGGAATAAATTCCCTAAACACTGCTCACTCGGTCTTTGTAATGGAGACGCAGTGCATTTTGTGAGGTATAAACTGAATTTGTTAAGGCTGTTTGACCTGGACTTGGTAACTTAAAGTATTATACAACCCAGGGTTACTCAATACACATTTTATATAATCTCTTCTACGTGCCATTCGGTGTGTTTTTGAAAATCGCAGTTTGAAGTGTGACAAGAAGTCGCAGGGGTGTCAACGCGGGATGATATAATGTAAGAAACTTTCCACTGAGTAAAATGAAACCTGCCTGCCATTACTGTGACATGCAGCAAACAGATGGACTGGGAATTTAATGCGTAATAAACAGCAATGAGTAACAATTTTCCCAGATTACTTGATAAGGATACACGAAGCCAGGTATTCATATCTGTATGCTGGAAAAACCTCATTCGGCGACAGTACAAATACATTACAGATAAACAAGACGTAAAAACATACTACAAATGAATTCCAATTGAATTCGATATGCAGAGAATTTAATCGCAAACTAATTCCATGCAGCAATAGTAGGGTCCTTATGTAGGACTGAGTGTTGGGGGGAGCGAGGGTGTTAAAAAAAACCAAATTAACAAAAGCCACATGTTATTACATCGATTCCACTGATCAGTTGCTGTTGGTGCAAAGGTAGGTTTTTTCAGCCTGACTGTTCTATTGAAATTTTAGCAGGGCAGCTGAGACACATTTTACGTTGTGCCCGACATTGCATGGGTGGGAAGGTCTGAACCCAAAACTGTAGTGTAAATAATGAATTGTCTTTACGAGAAGTAAGAGTAATTCTTGATACGAAGAGGATGTCACTAGAATACTGTTCCAGTTCGGTAACTATTATTGTACCTGTTATTCTTGAATAAAGCGGCCAACAGAAACGTTTTCTTTGCACATTGAACAAACTACGGCTCGAAACTTTGTGACATAAAGACGAGCGGTTTTAATGACTTGGAGTGACACAGCACGAGCACTACCACTAGGAATCACTGTAGCCAGTTTCTCTACCCAATGCGAAATTATAACTGTGGTGAAAAGTTCAAAGCTTACAAACAGTGGTCAACACCACGCCCCAGTCGCTTTGCCCCCGGGAAAGACCCGGTACCCATTGTACAGGAGGCTGGGTGGGCCCCAGGGCCAGACTGGACGGGAGCCGAAAATCTCGTCCCCACCGGGATTCGACCCCCAGACCACCCAACCCGTAGGTAGTTGCAATACAAACTACGCTATCCCGAGAGACTTCAGTAATAAGACGATACAATTTTATGACTACACTACATGATTCGACACACCTCGGTGGGATCAGCTTCCGAAATATCTAGTATTAACGTAAAATTGCTTAGTGTACATGTTCTACATTATGCATTAAGATATAAATGAAATATTAACCGTTTAAAGCCCACTAGTAACTAGAGACCACAGACCAGGAGAAGATCCCAGCAGATACTGGGCGTGTCTGGCTCGGTGCGGGTGTTACTGGCTGCTGGCTACTGCAATTGGTAGGAGCGACAGACAGTTCTGTTACAACATCCAGAGTGAAAACATTAAGAAATTCGTGCAGCGTGTAGTGGGCAAGTGTCCTGTGAGAATGTTTTCAGGATGGGTAGTAGCAAAGCGTCATTTACCACGAAATCTTATGCATGCGCATCTATAGCATGCCTACCAGAGATCATCTCCTTGTGTGTAGACAGTATGTGTATCTCCTGATTCGACATTAAGGAATTCTGCACTGTCTCGCAATGTATTATGCGTTCTTACGTTTCTCACAATGAACACCAATGATCTCCTTAAATATCATTTACCTATTTTTCTTCTAAAGGACACAGACAGTGTTCTCTGTGCGACACCAACTGAAGCTCTGTATGTAATTTATATGGAAGCTACTCTTCAGAACGTAAAAATCGTACCCTATATTTGTTTCAGCGTGCACTCATAATACTTTTCTTGTTAATCTTCTATGCGTTTGCAACCTTTCTATGAAAAAGAGGAACAAACTAAGGACTAATAATACAAAACCTCATGAAGGATAATCTGGATACCAAAGGTATGTTAAAATAAATATCCCTTACAGTATTGTACTTATATTTTAATATGCGAAATCGGTGCAGAATCTTTTGTCTTCGCTATCCAAAAATTTAAACATCAAGATATATAGAACTATAATTTTGCCTGTTGTTTTGCATGGGTCTGAAACTTGGTCGCTAACATTGCGGGAGGAAAGGAAGCTGAGGGTGATTGAGAACACTGTGTTGAGGAGAATATTTGGACCTAGGAGGGAAGAGGTAACGGGGGAATGGAGGAGACTGCATAACGAGGAGCTAAATGATCTGTACCCCTCACCCAATATTGGGCGGTTGATAAAATCGAGAAGAATGAGATGGGCTGGGCATGTGGCGCATATGGGGGAGGAGAGGGGGGTGTATAGGGTCTTGGTGGGGAAACCGGAGGGAAAGAGACCACTGGGGAGGCCTAGGCGTAGATGGGTGGATAATATTAGAATGGATCTCTAGCAGGTGGGACGTGGGTATATGGACTGGATTGGGCTGGCCTAGGATGGAGACAGGTGGCAGACGCTTGTGAGTGCGGTAATGAACTTTCGGATTCCGGGAAATGCGGGGAATCTCTTGATTAGCTGCAAACCAGTTAGCTTCTGAAGAAGGACTCTGCACCATGGAGTAAGTAAGTAATATACGTACAGTTCAGACTACTCGTATATACCTGAAGTCAACATTCTCATACCAATAATTATGAGCAACTTTGAAATCCCGATGATGGGGTCGGTAAGTGCCGAAACACGACGTAGCAAGGACATTACAGAATAGTATAATTTACTATAGAAAGATTAATCTTTGTAATTAATCAACTTAATACATAAAATCTTGTTTTATAATAAGTTTCTTATATGCCTCTACATGTTTCGAGCACTATGTGCTCGTCATCAGGAGGTCAAAATTGTATTATACAGCATCTGGTATCATCACACCTGTAGGTGGCCGTCCCGTGCACGGGACCTCCTGATGATGAGCATATAGTGCTCGAAACATGTGGAGGCATATAAAAAACTTATTATAAAACAAGATTTTATGCATTAAGTTGGTTAATTACTAAGATTATACCGTGATGCACGGTCAGCAAAACATAGAAACACACACACACACATTATATATATATAGAAAGATTGTTGGGCTGAAGGGAAAAAAATGCTGTGGTGATATTAGTAAACACGACAGGGCGCGTCACAACATAACATTTTTTTTACTCTGATTCATCCCATTGTGTTACATTACACTGAACACAAACAAATTATCACAGTCAAACACAACTCTTTAATATTTGCCTTCAGTGTCACGCGCTTCAGTTCAACGAAACATCATCGGGCATTACTGAAAAAAAAACTTAAAAAAAAAAAGAAAGTAAATTTGCATGGAATTGTCGGTTTAATGAGATCTCATTAGTTTACTAAGCCGACAGCGAACAATGAAAATGCACCTATGCTTCTTACAACTTTTGTAAGGTAAGGGCCAATGATGGTTCGTTGAACCGAAACACTGAAGACAAATATTAAACAGATGTGTTGACTAATATTTTCTTTGCATTCATCATTAACATCGAACTGATATTAGTAAACACAACTGGGTGCATCGAGGGTGTTACTACAGTAGTAAGCACAGCACACAGCATCCACACGGAAACTGTTTTCTTTTCTTTAGCAGTAACTCGCCGTATTTGTAAAGTTTCTAAGAGACAATATCGAAGCTGTTTGGTAGCACTACGTGTCAAGAGATGAACAGAAATTTTTCATCAATGGTCTCACATTCAAGAGTTATTCAGGGCAGAGTTGTCTATTTAAAGGTCTTGTGTCTATGCGTGTGTGCGTGCGTTCGTGCTTGTGCATGAGTGTGTGCACGCGCGCGTTTTGTTCATAACATGGAAAGGGTTAGTAATAAAATATGAATATTTATATGTCATTGCTGTACTAGCGAATAGTTTGGAATGCTGTATAAATTACTACCTTCTCATTTAGGGTGTGATTTATATATTTCTTTGACTCTATACGAGTCGTATAAATTGTTGTAGCCCCGGAAAGAGAGCCCCGGTATTCAAACAGGATGCTAGGTAAGGTCCGGAGACAGTCGGCAGGTGATGGAGAAAAAAATTCACCTGTTCCTGCCCGAAACCGAATCCCGATTATCCGGTTTGTGGCTATTCACTGAAGAGATTGAGGAATTCTTTCACAAAAAGCAAATATTATTCTACAGCATGTCTTTAAACATCAGATTCAACGAATGTTGGGGACAATATTTTGTATCCTGTCTGCTAAAACCAACAAACAGATAAACTGAAACACCAACTCCCACCTCATTACCCCTGCCTTTATGAACACAGACAGCAAGAACGGGTATTTTCGTATTTCATTTAGATTCAGAAAGCAAATGTAAGTATGTCTCTCGTTTGTTGTCACGCAGACAACCAGTAGAAGGCCGCGATGTTGAATGACCGGCAGACTTCTCGTAAAACTCAAATTTTTACATCTGACCAATGCAAGTTCTCTCAAAAGTATCCCATTTATATTGTTATTCACGCAATTATTCATAAAGAACCTCTATGGCATCAACGCTACGTAAAGTTAGCAACTTTCATGGCATCGACAAATAATTTACAACCCAATAATTAACATTCGGTTCTTATTAAACAACAGCCACTAGTTCTTGGTGCTTAATAACATGTTACCTAAACACATAAAAATAAAGATGTCCCTGTGCAAGCTATTGTAGACGTATGGGGAAGTGGAGATACAGTGCCAGTCATTCTTAACCTAGATACTAGATGGCCAATTTCACGATCCAACCGCTTTAACCCCAGGGAAACAGCCACTGGTTGGTACCCAATGAATAAAAGGCTGGGTAGGTTCCAGAACCGGGCTTGACGCTTCGGAGATGAGAAAATCTGCCCCTGCAAACCCAGCTGTCATCATGGAGTGGAGACTTCCATGGACATGTAGTATTTACTTGAATAGTTAAGAAATTCCATGCTATATGAAATGTTTTACTCCCCCCTCCATATCCTATTCTGATCCGCTGGAATCCACGGCATACCTAACTTCACGGTACAGAGTTTTCATTTCAAAGTAGGCTGTCGGATAAATGTTCAAGAAACATCCCTTTTGTAGAGGAATACGGGACTTCTTGATCACGTCATGCATAGATGTTCTATACTGACGCAGTTCAGCTCCGTCACAATTTCACACCCAATTCCTCGAGGTCACATTCTAACATTATTCTCCCACACACATTTAGACTGTTCCCTAGAGGTTTTCTTTACCAAGCCGTAACTTAAGGACCTGTCCCAATTTTTTTAAAAATACATTGCAATATCACCCACATACACCTCAGCCTCTTACGTGCCCTATTATCTTGCGGTTTTCAGAAATTCAGTTTTCATGCACTTCTCATCATTCTATAAACCTGTTACGTGTCTATCACATCTGTACCTTTTGAACAGATAAAATACGTAACACGCCTTAAGTCAAACGAACAAACAGACAGTCGATCTCATGGAGTCCATCCAGAAGTCATCTACGTAGATGAGATTGAAGCCCTCTGGAAGAAAACAATTTACTGGGCTGCTGTCAATGCATTTCAGTCACAAACGTGATTTTATATCTAGAACACGCGGCCGGCCGTCTATGCCCACCAGAGTCACGGGAAGTGTTTGCACAACAGGCAGCATACACATCAACTTGCTAAATTACCACGCACTTTAACTTGCAAATTGGAAAACCAATCGTGTAAATTTCAGTTCAAGTCGACGTCTTTGGACGTTGTTCTCTCAGTCCGTTATAGGTGATGTAAACAAACGGCTTCTATGTTCACTCAGCAAGCAACACGTTCAGAATGAAATCTATCAGCTGACACAAATCATCTTGTGCAGCTGTCCACATAACGTAAGTAACGTATTGTCCACTGCAGCACATAACAAAATGAAACCTCCAAACTTTGCGGTACAAAGGTTGTGGAAGGAGGAAACCTGCACTAGGTATGTCAAAACAAACAAACAAACAAACAAACAAACAAACAAAAAAGACACTACAAACTGCCTGAATGCTAGCGCCAAATAACTAGGCTGCGGCGCATAAAACGGAAATTATTTACATACATACGGAAACGATTTGTTAGTTTGAAACTCTGGTTGCTTTTACCACTCTGTAAGGAGATCCGTTAACTGTTGGACTGAAAATTGGGTAGGCCGTGGAAACATGTACAGAAAAAAAAAATTCGAATTCCCTCCTGCATATCGAATGAAGGTTCTCCAGTCTGCAATCCCCGTGCTTCAAAGCTTAATACTGTAGTGATTAATTTCTGAATGAAACTTCCATTGCCTATGAATTGGGACAAGTGTCGGGCTCATGTGACCACGATAATGAATTTTGAGGTTCCATAAGGGGCTCGGAATATCTTGACTAGCTGGATGAATACTGGTTTTTGAAGAAGGGCTCTGCTTTATGAAGTTTGTTCGTGGCTCATGGGGTTGAAATACTGCGATTTCAGTGGTACATGTATACTTCTGGACCTTCCATGATACATTCTCCGTGCAGATGTAGTTCACTCGGACCCGCGAAGAGACTGGGCGGACGGCAACATGTGAGGTTCTAGCCAGAAGAGCACGTATTACCATGACAGTTCCCTTTCAGCACAGACCTTTTAGCTTAATTTCTTACTTTATATGGTAACACACATAATGGACTACATATTTCAGTTTGACCGAGTCATTCTCCGGTTGAAAGTACGGACATGGTATAAACAAATTTTTTGTTCGTGATTTCGGGCGAAGTTTCTTGTTGCACAGCAGCGTGATCACTATGAACAATGGAACATGGTGTTCTGAACTCCTAGATTAGGGAGGCTTGAAACTGTAGGTAAATGATCTGCAGATTAATGCCAAAATGTTGTTTCAAAGACATGTAGCAATCGTGAAACATTCGAAAAAGATTCAGGATTAGGCAGCAAAACATTACATTGACGTGTTTTTGACGGTGTGACAGTTGCTAATGACACATACCACTCATGAATGTGCGTTCTAAACACATATTCGAGTGCGTTATTGTTACGGTCGTGTGAAATGAAACAGTATTTAAGTATGTGCCACATCATTAAATTCCGATGCACCTGAGACGGGATAGTCTACAGAATTAGCGTTGCCATATGTTCAGGACGTCTCGAAGTTCTGTAGTGCGTAAATCTTTTGGGGCTCAAGCAGCTAGACTGATTGTGCAACATTTGCCCGAAACAAATTCAAAGGTTGACATTGTCGACATGCCTGTAATTCATACTTTTAGGTCTACACAACAGTGACTACGAAGAAGACTGTCTTCTGGGATGATACGCCCTGTAGCCCGGTAGGAATATACCGACGTTTCGAATGAACGTGATACACGGCGTTACTTGCCAGAAGATAATCACATACATAAAGTGCAAGCATGTTGACCACTGTCTGCATGCTAAATTTCACATTCACAGCTGCTCCGGTGGTTATCGCCATCAAATTTTTTGGCACAAGCTAAAGAAAAAGTTCGTTCGGAGGCCACGGTGTTACTTAACATACTATAAAAATGTCACACACACACAAAACTTGCATACTTTCCAAAATTTGTCACTATACAACAGCTCATAACCGTACAGTAATTCAGTACATTCCATTCTACAACTTCGGGCGCCCCCCGTCCTGTTATTACTGGCCATAATCATCATCATCATCCATCACGTGTTAGGCTTTGATAACCGATTTCGGCCTCGTCTAATACTCTCTTCAAAGGCCTTCCAAGTTGTCTTCGTCCATTTGGTCTGGTTATAAGGAATTAAAATTTACATAGTCTGAGAATCTTCAAATTGCATGACATTCGTACTGTGACCACTTGTTAAAACATTGAAATGTAGGGGCACAGTGACACACATAGACAGAGTTCCAATCTCATCAGGCTACAGCTGCTTCTTTTGAGCGAAGACAGCATGCTAGAAACTGCCACTAATATAAGACAAAATCAAATATGCACAGAGCTTCAATGCACAAAGAATATTCTGTCCTGGGGCAGCCAAATCCAATCTCGGTTTTTGTTCAAGCCAATTTCAATACAACTGTCCAATACACGCCAAAATCTACTAATTTCCTTCTTCCTCCTCCGAGGTGGTACATTCAAAATCTTCAGCATTTCTTTATACCATGTGTGCTCAGTATCTCGCAACTGAAGTTTTAATTTAAACCAAAACTACATCAAGATTATAAATTATAAAGCTAATCAGTACCGTACATTGTCTTCATCTGCTAAATCTAGACAACCCAGCTAACAAAGCAAATTTCCAAGTGGAAACTGCGCGTTAAACGTGAACATGCGTAATTTGAGTTACGTAATTTATTATCCTGGTTTAAAGTAAAGGACACAGAGCCGTGCTTCTGATTAGGCGTAACCTTGCCACCACTTACTGGCACACAACATTTTATGCCTGTACTCGAAATTAAAATTCTATTTACATTACTACAAAGCACAATCACAAACTATCTGTAATAAATAAAAAGGTGTTCTCTTATCTACCTGAGCTTCAAATTTAATCGTGAAGCCACACGATGCAACAAATAACGCTTTATATTACTTTTGTCTGTTTGTTCTTGTTTTATTTAATGATACTTTAAAAGTCTTAAATTATATGTCACGACAGGGGAATATTAAAGGAATAACCAATAGGAAAGGACAAGAACCAAATGGGCAGGACAATAACCAGTTGGACAGGACATGGAACAAAGTGACCGTGGATTAATTTGAAGAACTGCTGTGGAACTCAGTAATATCCCACACACGACAGGTTAGTGTACTGGCCGAGATTTGAAACCTGAATTTTCCTATTAAAAAAGCTGAAGCGCTAATCACTTGCAATTGACTGCAACATTTGGTACAAACCTTCTAGAATTGGGCATTGGTGTCAAGGGAGGAAATTCCGAAAACTAGTAGATGTTTTAAGATTATTTGGCCTAGGCTTTGCTTTGATACTAGTAGCACTAACGTTAACAAATGAGGATGAAACGGAATAATAACACTTACATGAGTGGAGTTACACATCTACCGTCCATGCGCCTTCATGGCGTGCACATGGACAAACTTTACCTACACCTTTACAGGTTAGAGTGCCAGCATCAAGTAATAATTGTGCCTGCTTGTCTATTTGTCCGCTCGGTACATAGCGTGAAGCACTGACTTTGGTATTTAGAATTCCACACTAAAGCTTGCCGGGCAAACTTCGTTTCGTTCCACGAGGGTTAAATATGGTAGATACATCTCATTACAGGCTTTTACGGCAATTTAAGATCTTTTATATGTAGCAAGACACAAGAAACGATAATTTATGGATTTTAATACCTTTACTACTGAAAGATAAATATAATTAATGCTTTTAATCTAAGACTTCTTGTGCGTACCAAAAGACAGGGAAAATAATTTATGACGTTGCAGTATCTTTACTACGGATGTAATTTGTCAACAGAGCAGGGTTACTTGAGCACAGAACTGATATGAAATGCCAGTGTAATCCAAAATGAAGTATGCCTCCGACACTTACGTAAGCTTACACGTTACATTGTGATACGGACCAGGGCACGCGATCACTTACTGATCGGGGAGCGGAGACAAAATATAATCTGTTATCTACATGAAAATGAAGAAAGCTATTGCACCAGGGTAGAGAATTCACTATCTGCTCAGTATTCCACTAATGCAGGGTCTATTAAATGGCTGAACCAGGAAATTTTAAGAGCTAACAGGACTGCTGCATCTGGAAAAGTACACAAATTCATTTTCTATTTTGCAGAGTAATCGTTCTGATAACGTAGGGAACTCATAGTATATTTATTTGCTAAAGAATCAACAGGAAAGAAGTAGGCCTAATAACAGTCGAGATTTCCTAACGAATGTGGAAATCTGTGGACATAACACCGCACTCAGCATATACCGTTGCAGACAATTCTTTAAATTATTGTCTAAACCAAAACAAAAATACGTCTGTATCAGTCCTTGCCGTATTATCTAAATGTCGTCTGTGTGACTCTTCACAGCTCACTAACCTCGATATTTATCTTTTACAGATTATACACGTTTCTGAAAAGCTAATCGCACTAAAGATATAGTACACTTTCCACAGTCACAACACATTTCTCCTCTATTCATTAAACGCTCAACACATGGTAACCTTATTTGTTGCGACATACCTATATTCTTCATGCTGATCATTTATGTGAAAGTATATTCCCTGATTTGAAATTCAGGTAGGAGTTGTACTGGACTAAAATGAATCTGAATTCAACAGTGTCCATTGCCACAATTAATACGAATCCGTCGAGTGTCTCTGCAAATGAATTATGTTGCTAGGCAGAGAGAATATATTTGTCAGTAGGTTGCGCAAATAACGCATAAAACTACTAGTAACTGAAGAGTTTATTTTGAGCACATGCTGCTGAGAAATTTGTCAAGTGTCAAAATGATGTAATTATGAATTGTGAATTGAACGTCGGAAGGCTGCGAGAGGTAGTGCCCCATTTCAAAATCGATACCGCCATACTTTCAAAGGCACTAAGAAAAATTTCGAGTATTTTGCGAGGATAGAACGTGTTCTTTTCGAGAACAGAGTCCAATGCAAATCAGTCGTGTCAATCAGAGCAACGCTATCTTCATTGCACTGCAGACTCTCGGGTCAAGAAATATTTCATTAGGGAGCTCAGTGGAATTCTTTGTCCTGTGGCCTGCCTGACGGTCCAAGCAATTTCCGCGTCTCTTTCAGCCATGAACGTACACTAATTTTTTTTTATCTACTCTGAACTTGCAGTCTTGTGTATAAACAAGGAGAATTATGTTGAACTGTCGGCTTCAACTAAGCGAGGACAAGTAAAGAGTACGTCTACCCAGTTGATCTGATATCAAGGGCGTCTTCAGTTTCTAATTGGCTACTTGCATATATCAACTCTGCCGTGCGGGTTTTATTATGCTAATTTCACGCTCAAGTAAATCAAGGACGAATACGACCTTCAGTCAATATGCTAAGAAATTTCATCACGTTAACTGTCAATGCGGTGACAAGTGGAACCTGGTTTTTCGTCCCAAAGTATTCTTGAACGATGTACAACCTACGTGAATCGCATGACAGTGCAGTGAAACCCTACTTACCTGCTATTACAAGGATCTGACCAATAAAAGGTGTAAATTAAAACACGTTATATGGTGCACTTCAGGTCTTCGTTTCTCCTGTTACGTGGCACTGCGCGACTGGTGCCCCAGATTAGGAGATAGTGACAGTTCATCTTCAAGGGTCGAAATGTCAGTGAAGAAATTCATTTCATTCAGTTCATGTGAAATCCTACCCTTAAAGTTGACATCAACAGGTCATCTCGGAACATCGGGTACAGTACCCATCACCCAGTGAAGCAGAGCCACATCCCAGCAGAACGCAGACGTCTACCGCAAAATGTTTCTGTGTATCACCTTTACGTTAGTACATCTTAGATTTTCTATTGAAAATATTGTATAAAGGAATCAGAAGTACACAACTTGCGACAGCAGATGCCAGTATTATAATCACATTCGGACTTAAAGAGGTCTGAAGGTCTGACGTATTTCAAACACAAATTTCAGGGAAATGATAACTGACTTGGAAGTGATAAAGTAGGCTTATCAGTTGTGTGCGTGTGTGTGACTGCAATAAACAAACCGCACATTCAGAGCATTTAAAATTCGCCTCCAAATAAGTTGGAAGGCTGTCTATATTGTTGACAAGCAATGCGCGGACATTTGTACGTTGACGTTCCTGATTTTCGAGGTTGTGTTTTCGAAACCCGCCTCCGGAATGATTGTGAAAAATTTCGGGACGTTTGACAGACATAACCCACTTCACTGGTTGGCGCACAGTTGGCAAGCTGTTTGGAAAATGTCGTGACGTTCGTGGCGAATCAACAGCGACAGCGACAACGACAATGACGACGAAAGCAATAATTAAAGAGAACACAGCAGGCAAAGACAACGGTTCATATATTCCAGTTCATTGTTCCTATTATCCAATCAACCGATGCTATAGACCAGAATGAGTTAATGAAAGCGTCCTTAAATGAAGTGCAAAAATGTTACACATCTCACCATAAAAAATTAGGTATTTAAAAAGATCCTTACAAGCTTCATGCTGTGCGGTACACAAGTTTTATTTTAAGAA
>Ga0131853_10004460_pt1 | contig 25111 bp, 22 predicted proteins | sample TergutLab28metaG_FD_92764 | JGI IMG/M metagenome (GOLD analysis project Ga0131853, IMG submission 92764) | Labiotermes labralis P1 segment gut microbial communities from Petit-Saut dam, French Guiana - Lab288 P1 (version 2) (version 2) | ecosystem: Host-associated > Arthropoda: Insects >...
AATTTTTTTAACCCCCCCCCCCCCCCCCCCCCAAACAAAATTCCTGGCTATGCCACTGCCCTCCAACAATAAAATGTCTGCTAAGAAAAATATTTTACTGTTAACTGCACACACTTAATACACAATCATGTCACATTTTATCTATCTTTACCAGATGGTGTCACTGTCACAATCAGTGCCTTATCTTCCTCACACTTAATCCTAACACTCCCATCCTCTTTACTGTCACTCCACAACATATCATTATCAGCCTCATCCATTGCACTGGACATACAGCACTTCTTAAAACCCTTCACAGCCACTTTAAGCAAGAAGCACTGCCATGCTATTATGATACACGTTGACTAAATAATACATTTATATTTCTTGGTTTATAAAACTTACTTGAACCCATGAAGATTCACAATTGTCTACAGGTAGTGTTAGTGGTGTTCAGAACATAAAATACATGTGTTCTGGTTGTCAGTGTGAGTTCATGGCTGTTTTATGGTTTTTAATTTGTTAATTGGTCCAGGTTTTATTTTTGAGCCTTGTAATTAATTTGTAATTGTTCAAAGGGGTCTGTGTTCAGGTGCATATATTGACAAGTTACTCTTTCTGTGGTGCCCAGGTTAGGTGCTTCTTTGCCTATACGTGGAAACAGAGCAGGCTTAAAAATCATCACACATCTTAAAAAAAAAAAAGATGATGGACAGAGTCCCCCAAAAAAGAAGATTGTGTTAGTTAACTTCAGTTTTGTTCTGTTCTTTCATTTGGATTTCTTGACCCTTGTTGAAGATGGAACTGACATGTTCTCCCAAAATGTCGCTAAGGAATTACCACTCAGTGCTGCATAATTTCTCAGAAGAGCAGAGATCTCATATGACAATTTGGAACTGCAGGCCTTGGTTTGACTCTGCATGGCCTGGGTCTGAGTGATCAAACCAGATCACTCAGACCCAATCTGGTTCAGGATTTCATGCGCAAATTTAAGATGACCTCACACATTTAAACATCAAATTTAAGGCAAAACCCTCATCTGCCATTCGAGTAACTATGGTACGTACCTGTAGTTTACATACAGTTAAAATGATTAGTGGATGAGATCTCAGCCTTACATATAAAGTTATACATATATATATATATATATATATATATGATTGTTACACACAGAAAACACAATATAAAAGGTATTGTATAAAATTAAACAATTATGTTATATAATGTTAAAAATGGTAGTTAAAAAAGTTTGATAAAAGTCAGTATTCTGGGTTGGTAGTATTAGGTAACTGATGTGGGCAATCATAAGTGTTGATGGTGTGAGCTGCCTACATAAGCTGCCTATTACCACCAGCCCAGAACACTGACTTTTATCAAATTTTTTAACTTTCATTTTTAAAATTATATAACCTGTTTAATTTTATACACTGTGTGGGCAGAACATAGAATTTTTAAACATGAAACCTGGTGATACATGAAGCAACCACTGGCTTTTAGGAGTTAAGGGTTACAGAAATTGGATATCAGGGTATGAGCAGGAATCACTGGCTCTATACAGGGACCTGTGGCAGGCTCCTGTGAATACAGCATTGAACTCTGGGTTTCAGTAATAGTCATAACCAACTTAACAAATATTAGACCCTTCAGGACTCTGTTTCACGGAATTAATTAAAAGAGATACAACTGCATAAACACTCACTTCCTCCAACAAAATTCCATGGCTATTCAAGCATCCACATTAGGATCTCAAACATACACTGTCCATTTTTTGTTCCAGTAGCTTCTTATACCATGATTGACATGAACACTGATAGATGAAATCTTCTGGTACAGTTACTGATAATTGTAATGCACTCTGCCATCTAATATGCACAGTAAGAAATTAGCAAATGTGTACAAATGAAAAGTGATGTGGGTGGAAACAGTAACATTCATGGCAATATCTTCTAACGTAACTGCCAAAGAACAGGGAGGCAAGGTCTTTGAAAATAAAGACAGGGAGTGAGTGTAACACTTACCCCTCTTCTCTATATACAACAGCCATTGAGCCCAACGTTGTCCTGTACTTAATCTCTCCCGGAACTGGTTGTGGACCTTGGATCCGACTTTTTGCAACGTCAAATGGGATATTAACACAAGAGGCCAAAGTGCCTGACACAAACCCAATACCCACCTTACGGAAAAATTCCTGCACATGATCCTGTAAGCATAAAATATGAGTTGCGTATTTATATAATCATGATTTTATTTCACTATCAAACAAACTCATATACTTACAAAACCACATTCATAGTAGGCACATCATTAGTAACAAGGTAACCATCAAAAACAAATTTCATTCACACTGCACAGTAATGGAATAAATTCAAGTTGACTGTTGTGGTAGCACAGGAAACAAACCTAAGACACCATCAACCAAAATCCTGTATATTACTGAAATACTGAAGGAATGCAAATGATATACTCTGTGACACAGAATACAAACATTATCAAGGAGGTCTTTAACTCTGAAACCATACAGTTTCTCAGTACACATGTAAATGGTCAGTACACATGTAAATGTAAAAAAGTTCGCTGTATTGACTACATATCACGTATGTAGTTGAACTAATACATATTACTACTGCACTACTGACCACACATTACTGCTACAGCATAATCACTACATATTTTGTTAAGCAATAATCACAAATATAGGAGTGAAACTATTCACAGATCATGATTTTAAATTTGCAACTTGATGTAAGATATATTCAAAGATATCAATTCATTTTCAGTTCCACAGATCCCATCTTCAGAACACGTAAATGTTCTGCTAAGGGATGAAATAAAACCACTGAATTCAATAACCTCTAATGAAAGAAATTCCTGTGAAGTAATCATATTATCCTCCCCTACAGCTAATATAGTATAAGAATGAATGAAACTGTACGCTGTTCTTCAGAAGCTGTATTAAGTTATGTAAATGAACAAAACTGCAAATTTTGTATTCCATTATTTTAATACACAGACTTTACCAAGGTGGGCTTTATTTTCAAAATGGCATACAGTTTCATGGTACATGCATAAATGCTATTTCATCCATGCCCATGAGAAGAGTAAGGCCTTCCCTGCACTTCAGTGCAGAGGCCAAACTTATGAGTTTCATGAAAATCATTTCATGACACACACAAAGGCTCAACAGCATTATGTACAGATGTTTTATGCAAAATTCCTCGCAAATTGGAGAATATATTTAGAAAGTACTGACAGAAATTCACTGATGCCCCTAAGCAAAATGTGACTCTCACTGCACCAATTTTCACAAAATTCACAACCATTCAATAAATTTTTGTAGAGAGATTCTGTACCTGAACTTATCAAAACTGCATACAAACTGCAGAACTTGCAAGCAAAATTTCATTTATGCTATTAACTAAAGTATGGTTTTCTGTGCACCAGTTTTCCTAAAATTCGCAATTACGCCACAGCCATGTGTGCAAATCTTCTATTGAATTTTACCCAAAGTGGTAAAGAGAGATGGAAACTATGGGTAGAAATTCATGTATGCCCTTCAGTAAAGTATGGCTGTCAATAAGGCAATTTTTACAAAATTCACACTTCCTAAATAGTTCGGTTTTGTGAAGAATGCATACATAAAATTATTCTGATCAAAGTTAGAAGCAAAAAAAAAAAAAAAGGGTATTTGATAGCTGCTAGCTGAGCCTGTGACCACGGCAAAAGTAGCCTAACCATACACGTTCAGCATGAACAAAAACATTAATTTTTTAAATTTTGGGTCCTACTTAAAGTGGGTCCTGAAGTGCAGTTACCAATAGCATAACAGTTCTAATACAAATAAGCAATTTACAAACATCACAGCATGCATACCGCACATTACACACCTCATACTGTGGCAGGTAGCCTTTTACAGAATGGTAGAATCCAAAGTAAACCATATTAAATACTCCATTTCTTGCAATTGTAGCTGTGACACCTTTGTTCAGGCCCCGGAGTCCAATACCCTGAAACACATTAGATGAAATTATTTATTGAACCCCAGGGTGGTCAGAAACTTTGCTTGGAAAGAAAAATAAATGTAAATTCAAAGAGCAATTCTTCATGTGCATACTCATACCTGAGTGGAAACAATCTGTTTTGTGACTGTCCATGTACTGGGAACCTCTTTCAAATGTGCACGATTGGCCTGTAGTGTCACTTTGACTACTTCAAAAGGGTTCACAAGAATTGCTTCTGTTACTCCAGCACCCAAACCTGCCAGTGAAAATGTCTGCAAAAAAATCAGATTGCACACTCAAGATGACATCTGCTCCACACATAACTTGGAAGTATGTTATAACAACACCAATGAAGACATACCAGTGGTGTTGGAGTAGATGAACCAAACAGGAAAAACTGTTTGTACTGCTCAAATGTAAAAAACTGCAATGAAATAAAAGACAAATTAAATTTTATACAAATATTGACTAATTACAATAGCAGTGAAGAAATCAAAGAAGGTGTGATGTAAAAGGAATACAGCATGCATGATAAAGGATGGAAAATGTATACAAAACTTCAGTTGGGAAATGTGACTAGAAAGATAATTTGAGAAACCCAGGCAAAGATGGAAGGATAACACTGAAATGACTCTTAAAGAAAAAACATGACAGGATACACTGGATTCATTTAGCTAAGAACACAATCTAGTAATGGGCTCTGTGAACATTACATTGAAAAAATTATGTTCATAAAAGGTGGGGAATTTCTCGTCCAGTGGAGGGACTATCATTTCCTCAAGAAGACCTTAGTTCCATGCAGTTAGTTCATACCAAATGGAAAGTTTACATGACAGCAGTTGTGAGAATTATACTTGATGGTGGTTGAGAAAGGATGAAGAAACAGAAATTAAGAGTAGCATGGTGTGTGGCAGGCATGCCACATTTACACCTTGCTTAATATAACTCAAAGTAAGTATAGTCCTATTTGTCTTGTAATGTATCTATTATCACTTCAGGGTGGTTGTGTTTGTGATTTATGTGAACAGTCCATGCCCATTTCTTTTACAGCAGCTTACCGGATAACATGTAAGTCTCACACTCTCACTTACTTTAACTGCCCGTTTTGGAGTCTCCACTAAAACAGGAGGCAATACACCCTTCCAGAATGCAAACAATCCCTCATTCTTATACATTTTCTTCATGCAGTCAGCAATGCCTGTGTAGTAGTGGGGATCTCCAGGGACAAAGACTTTGTTACTCTGGATCTGGAACCTCGTCTTCACCAGATCAAGGGGATGCATAATGCATACCTCCACAAATCCTGAAATTATGAAATAAAATCTCATTATTCCAGTGTCCCCATGTATCTAACAGCTAATATGTATCTACCTGAACAAAGGATTTAAAGTTGACACTACTAAACTGATTAGGTGAAACTCATGTTACATTGTATTTGAAGAAATATGCACTTATTAAAGACTGCTTAATTTTATGCCACACTTGAATAACATCAGTTTCACTGTTCAAGCCATTTCATTCTCTCAGAGTTATTGAAGTAACAGTTCTGCAGCGATCCCCTATAAAAATCTGCAGCAATACTCAAGTCATTACTCCAGAGTTACGTTTGACACTCTCCGCTGGGTGGGGTATATTTAATACAGACAGTGTTTTAGGCACTGGGTTTTCTCCAATTTACAGTTGAATTACTGTCATTATACTGACACATAAAGGCAAAAATGGCCATGCACAAGACAAGAAGGCATATGAGGGAGTGCAAGCACAGTTCCACTCATTCTCAACCTTGGTAGTAGGAGGTGAGGGATCAGCCACTTTACCCCAAAAGGAAATTCCTTTAGTACCCATTAACTGGGCGGCTGGTTAAGCCCCAGTGACACTGGACATTTTAAGAAGAGAAAAATCCCTTACCCTTTCAGGATTCAAACCCCAGATCATCTAGCCTGCAGACACGTCACTATACCAACTGTGCCATCTCAGCTCCTCTTTTATCATTTTTAGGCACATTTCACGCTGGGTACCTACGGCTACAAAGTCAAGTGTAATGGGCACTCTACACAAAAACCAATATACATTTTTGATCATATTTCGCTCAGTTCATCACAGAATGCAAAATGTTTCAGACAAAAGTTGTAGAGAAAATCAAAACACATATTTTATGATAGCAATTCTTCTGGGTATTTCCCCGGCGTCTCATTGTTGTTAAAAAATCCTCATTCATACTTCATCACCTGTTGAAGATGGAACCGATACAGGGTTCCGAAACGTCGGCTTTTAACAACAACGAGACGCCGGGGAAATACCCAGAAGAATTGCTATCATCACTACAACATGGCAAAAGCTTGAAACATAGAAACACATATTTCATGTTCAATAATCTTTTTTCAAGATTGTGCCATTTATGAGATAATGTGGAAAAATACTGTACAGCTGGGTAGCCCACAGATGACAATGTGGCACACACATATTCCATGCTGGATACCTAAGGCTACAAACACAGACTCAGATTATGTAATACTTATTGCTTTTCCACTGCATCAATGGTTGCATGAACGTGCCTCAATGTTACTTTATATGTACATTGCCCGTATTACAGATATTCATACATGCAGGTAAATGAAAAAGACTTTCATCCTTTCCCGCAGTTATCATTCTAATTTGATACCATGCATTTCTCTAGCAACAAAAGAAGCATGTCAAAACATTTAAAATGTTTAAGAAGAAAGCCTTACATAGTGGCTGTAAAATAACTCTACACTGCACCATCTCCCTCCTTTTGTTTAGTTTGGCCTTACACAATAAAAATTATACCAGGACAACCTATGGAAGTTGGGAGGGTACAAGTGCACACATGAGTTACAAAACAATAACAACTTAATAAACAACAATATGGTAAAATAAAATACACAGCAATTACTTTGCAATAACAGGAAAATAAATCCCTTTATATCTCACTACACACACAAAACCAAACACAGGACAGAATAAAACCAACAATGTGCTGCAAACAATAAGCTGCTCAAATGATAATCAAAATGTCTTACCTCACAAAACCAGGCAGGGAGGATGGCCTGACCCAGTCCAACCAAATTATAAAATTTTGAACAAGTGACCAAAATAGACTTAAACGAGACGTCATCTGGTTTTGCACGAAACTTGTAATTAAAGGTGGAAACAAAGTAAGAATGAACATGCACTTGTTTCTCATACCTACCTGCTGAGCCACCAGCGCCAATCTGCATAGTGGCTTGTTTCAAGAACTTCCTGCCCTCTGACATGTTCCCTGAGTTACTGTGTGCTGTCATCAAACAACTATTACTTCAGTGATGCACTCTGTCACCTGCAATACAAATTCTCCTGTTACATACACTAAGGAAAAGTCTGAATTCCTGTTAAGTGTACTGCCAAACCTAGAAAAATGTATAGGCCAGTTATACTGTTAAGAAAATTACTGTAATAAAATACATTTTGTGTTTCAAGAATCCCCTGACCCAACATGAGTTATTTAAACACCTGCCACATACTGTTAAAAAAAAGGAGAGGGGTAAATGAGAACATGCTACATAATCAGTATTTATTATTGTAAGCTAAATCTGAGGACTTCCCCTGAAATGTACAAGGGATTGTCATGGGGAAAGTTTCAACTTTAGTCATAATATATTCAAAAACTCTGGACACTCCTAATGTATCACATCCTCTCATGAGGTGTGATATGAATGAAGGTCGTACAGAAAGTTATTAGCATCATGGAGTTATAAACAAATATCACGCAATATTGCAATGCACTATATACGATGACTACTTCCATCCAATGTCACATACCAGAATAAAAATCATGTTGTTGTATGCTTTCTTCTGGGTAGCTCCCTGGCATCTGAATTTTATATTGCAGTGTTTCAGAACACTCTGTCTGTTCCATCTTCATAGGTGGTAAGTATGAAGATGGAACAGAGAGAGTGTTCCAAAAACGTTGGTATATAAAATTCAGACACCGGGGAATTACCCAGAAGAAAGCAAAAGTTTGAAATCAAGAAAAATCATGTTGCCTGTCCTACTGTCATATGGTCATATTTCTGTGCAAGAGAATGATTGGCAAGGACATGCAATGTGCAGTTATAGAATTATGTGCTGATGGGGAAATGCCTCCATCAGATATTCACACACGACTTCAATGTGCATATGGAGACGACTGCATGGGAACCAACAGTGTCAGACAATGATAAAAAACTTTAAAAACAGGTACAGACATCAACGATCAGCCCCACAGTGGTTGCCCATGAACTGCCTCTACCAAGAGAAACAAAGGATACAATCTAGGAGTTTATCAGAAGAAAATGTTGTGTAAGTCGGGGAAATGGCAGCAGGGATTGAAATAGGGCACTGTGCAGTCAGGGAAGAGATGCAAAGTTTGTGCCTGCTGGGTTACTTGCTGCAGACAAAGGTGAACAAACTTCAGCAAAAAATGTCATCACAATTGCTGGAATGGTATGCTGTCCAATGCAACAACTGTCTTCATAGCATCATGATAAGAGACAAAAGCTGGTTTCATCATTTTGATTCAAAACAAAATGACAGAGTATGGAATGGCTTCACACAACATTACCCAAGCAAAAGAAGCCAAAAACAATGCCCTTAGATCTTAATAGCATGGGATCTGTCTTTTGGGATGCTGAAAGTTACATACTGGTCAAGTTCCTTTCACAGTGGGAAACCATCAATGCCACTTATAACCTTCAGACATTCTAGAAGCTTCATCATGCACTGCATGGCAAATGTCCAAAGAAGAAAAAGATCATCCTGCAACATGACAAACCATGGCCCCAAACCACTCATCTGTGAATAGAGAGGATTCACAAGAATGGCTGGAAACTCTCCCCCCCCCCCCCCTTCCACTACAGTCAGGACCTAGCCCCCCTCTGACTATGATTTGTTTGGGTTCATACAAGACCAGATGTGAGGCTAGTACTATGCAACCAATGGGTCATTCCAGGAAACAATCTGTCAATGTCTACAAACTGCTGAAACAGAGTTATACAAGCATATCTTCAGACGTCTAGAATGTTGGCAGAAATGCACTGCTCAATATGAAATTTTTGTGTAGAAGGGAATACAGTGCAAAGATTTGACTGATAAGTAGCATTTTCCTATTCATACCTTTGAAAGTACTGCCAGGGTTTGACAGTGAGGTCAAATGTACCCAAATTATACATGCTTGTATGAATGAAAACTACACAGTGACGGCACTATAAAGATCGATGACAATATCCTATAAAGTATACCGTGCACAACCATGTACCTAAGGTTCCAACTACATAAGATTTTTTATTATCCCGAAACTCACGGTGCTGGAACGTTACGTTTTACTGGCGAGGTTATGTCAGAAGAGACTGTATAGGCCTATGAGATGCCTTTACATTCCTTAGTACAGATTACATAAATATGTCGAAGTCAGTAAAATGAATCTGTCTAAACACATTACAGAGGGACAATTTCAACTAATATAGTTCTGAAAATAAGTTAAATGAAAACCCTTCACACGCAGCACTGACACACAAGTACATAATAAAAGTTGCAATCTGAAACTCTGAATACAAATATAAAATCACTTCTAATCAGATGAGTTCCATACTTTATCTAAGCTGAAAGTATACCTTCATTTTCTGTAAATCATTATTCTTTCAAATTAAGAAAGAACTAATGGGTACACTGCACAATCGTGTCTCCAATTTACGCTCGCGAAAACATTTAAATCATTCATTCGTCGCATACCGCCCTCGTGTCATTTCCACGCGAACAATCACGGAATAACTTCCGTGGGCCTGAATACCGACTATACGTAACACAAAATTCAGCCGACACGCAGAAACAGAACTGAAAATCAAATGCAAAAAAATAATAAAATATTTCAGAATACATGCGATAATGTCTTTTGCAATTGTAAAATCATCTTAACATTCGTTTCACTTTCTAAACTTGTCTCATAATTGTCACACGTTATTCCTCTAACGTGAACAGTAACTCGCCAGTTTCTACACGGGCGTGGATTACTGTGCTCGAAATATACGTTTTTTTTAATCACATGCCACTGCATAGGTCAAACAATAATGTATGCTGTATGATCTGTGTTTGCAGTGAACATGCATATACTGCAAATAGTTTCATTTGCTAGTAAATAGTTGTTGCACTTATATTTAACAACCACGTAAGAATATTAACTTACTCTGCGGAATTTCTTCGCTGCCGTCTATACTGTGACGAAAAACATAGGAATCCCAGAGGAATCTCGCGCACTAACTAAATCAAGGATAAGAATAGTATATTACCTGACGTAAAACGATATATTCCGCATGCCTCGAAAATGTTTTCAATAGCGTAAAATTGCAGTTGTTATTTTTCCACACTTTGAAACGTCATAGACCGTGCTCATGGGCGGTGGTAGAGAATAAAAAACATTTTAAATCGAAGCTGTGGTAATGGATTATGCAAGCAATATCTGCGGGTGCTATCTAAGAGTGTGCAGTGAAAACCCATGTTGCAATAAAGCCGATGATGATGTAACTTGACTCTCTCATGAAACAGCAATTTATCGCAACCCACACAGTTCTTCATTTACTAAGACAGTTGGGTCACGAACACACCCGTCAAAATCTCGTGTCAACGACAAAGAAAAGTGCTTATATTTTCGTAAAAACATAAGACACCTACGTGTGTGGTCTCGCTGTCTCCTTCAAAATGGCGTGTCTGTGGTTTGCGACAAATTGCTGTTTCATGAGTGTTGTACTAAGCGATGTATCGTTCCTGGGTGAACGAAAGAACGAAGCAATGTACGGACCTCTTGTTCACTTGCATGCGGACGGTTTTTTAGTGCTTGGCTGACAACAGTACGTCTTCGTCCACTAACCTCTCATTCGCCAGTCACCGTCGATAATGTACACAGATCATATCTAACGTATCTCCTTCACCAGCACGGATCATCTAGTTCACCAGTCTCTGTCATTTTTTTTTCGCAGATCGTCGCGCTAACCAATTCCCAGTTAGTCAACATGTCCTTTACTGCATCAAATATACCAAGAGATCAACAAAAGCACCTGGTTTTATGGATGTAATTTTATTGCATAGTGGTCACCAACATGTTTCGGACACTCACGTGGCCACCTTCAGAGTGGTGGGGACAAGAATACAAATATAATTACAATGTACTTAGTCACTCCACAGTTTTAGAAATCATGTAGTTTTCGGGTAAAATTCGCGGTTGAATAATAAAATAACAATGTGTATACAGTATCAGAAGTTACAATTGTTGTTTGAAGTATGGCTCTGTGGACTTCAAGTTACACAGAACCATACTCCAAGTGACATGCACGCCGAAATAAAAAGTCTGAGATTCGTACTTCAGTGTTTCATAACACCCCACACTTGTATGACAATACTGCTTGGCGGATTTATTAACAATTTACATGTTCCTTTCATAAGAAGTTGCACCATACCCAAGTGATGAAATTCCTGAACCTGATACATACAAGCAAGCATATAGTAAATTAATACAAATCAGCCTGTAAAATAATTCAGGGCACTAAATAACCAAAACAATCAAATGGATGCAATAACAAAAAAAGCATATATAACGTGAAATACAACTGAGTTGTCTATTAAAGCAACACGTTTCGACTCACTTGTGTATGCTAACTTTTTCTGTCAGGTTAAGCTATTCAACACACTCGAAGAGTCAAAACATGTTGCTTTAATAAACATCAAAACTTAGCTGCATTCACTATTATAATTCATAGTCATATGATCACATAACTGGTTGTTCACCTTAAAGGGAATGAAAAAACAAATTTTCTTTTCACCCAAAATTCTATCTTACAGAAATTTTTCATTGTGAGACTTGAAGTTCTCACAGTAATGCTGCTGAAGATTAAATATCAACCAATCTAGGCAGCATATCAAGAAGAGATGACTCTTCAAATATTTCACTGTTTCTTTTGAGACATGTGTACATACTGTTAATTCAAAGTGAATCACTACACTAGTATATGTAAGTATTTTGGACTTCAGTAATTATCACTTCCAACTTCATTCATAAGCAAACTGATGCCATGGTGTGAAGCACATGACACATCAACCACTAACAGCTCAGTACAAATATGGTGTCTTCAAATTTTTGCACTGTTTAATTTCCTACCAATGAAAGTAATATCTGGTTATTGTATCTCAAACCCAGAGAGGTATGCTAATTACATGATAACATTATGCAAGTGTGACAGAGATAGATATGATTTTGCTAAAATTACCGATTACAGTAGTACACATTATTGGGGGACCCTCACAGTTGCATTCTTAAAGTGGCAATTCAATTACAGACACTGACTGACAGGTAACATCAGAACTGTCTGGTGATTGTCACTTCTACAGCTTTCATTTTTGTTGAGGAAATAATTTTATCACATTCAGTAATTGTACATTCTTTTCCCAGTACTATTCTTCCAACATATGCATATTACACCAACTCTGCTACCCAAGAGGCACTGACGTAACCACCTTCATGTATCATCTGTTGCACCCACATCACAATTAATTACCTGGTTTGAATATGGTGTTGCTGTCTGTAGCTTATATATCCTTAAAGGAATGGCTGAGATAGGTGCTTTTTCAGACTGTACATTATGGACACAAAGGACATAAGGTCAAACAACATGCAAGGATTTCATTAATTTTGAAGGTATTCTCAATACACAACTCATATAAATATATTTATTAGGATACAAGAATTCACTGCATCCATACTGTTCTGATAATATTAATGTTGCACTATTGTACACTTTTAACATTAGATGGAAACAACAATTCAATGCGAAGTCCAGACTGATTTCACATAAATTAAGACTGAATAAAAAACAATTATGTCTGATGATACTTTCTGGGCACTATGATGAATTTACACTGTCCCTTTAATGCAACAGGTGTTTACATTTCTTGTCAAAACTTTGAATCAAAGTAATGTGAGGTAGTTTACATCACATCCCAGCTGTGGATTTCTCCCAACACTGACAAAACTAGATATTCAATCAATATTCCAAACTTCACATGGTGAAATAAAAATTTAGCCTTTTCATTGGTCAGTTGAGTTATATTCTTTGACATCACTTGAAAACTGCCCATTCTTGGGAGGTGTCTCATACACAGGAGCCAAAACTTATATCTCCAAGCTGCACTTGAACTGAGGTGATGCTTCCCTCTGTGATTTAACTCAGGTCAGCTAAAACTTGTCACACAGGACTCGTTAGGCTGGGTTCTTCTTCGTAAGGACACCCTTAGGCCAAATACATATCCCTTCAAGCATGTATTCTGCATACAGTCCTGCTACGTGTCTTAACTTGTCCATATTCAGTACCCCACAGTTCCCTAGATATCTGAGCGTACGACTCTCAACAGAAACCTTCCACACATTTCTGTCCAGACTGATAGTGCTCCTGGTTACTAACAAAACTATCAGCAGCTGTTTCTGAGGTACCATAGGCCAATTAATGTCCTATAGACTACTTAAATAAGTTAACCATTGTCCACATTTCTAGCACACACTTTTAGGTATGAAGAAAATTTCAGGACCAGTATATGTAAGTTTCATTTTCACTAAATAATGGTATTAGTACTGATTGACTCTCTTTCTGGCAACACTCTTCCTACTTGAAGATCATTTCTATTACAACTTCAGGTAATGACTTACTCTGCAGAAATTATATTTTATCATTTATACATCATAATAATTGTGGAAGCTGAATCCTTCTCTGTGTACTTAACTTAATGAACAATTACATGTATGCAATACAGAAAAATCATCCATATTGTGCCGAGGCCTGGGTTTACATTTCTTCCCATTGCTGGCCAGATTTCTGTCTGCCCTGTGCTGGTACCTTATGTTGTAATTTTAGTTACACCACTGTCTGCATAATATGCTATCCTGTGCAGTGCTTGAAATAAGGGATGCTTTAACCAATTATATGGTAATTCTTCATCACACTGTTTCATTGTGGAACTAATTCATCTTCTTTGGTGATAAGCCAACACATTCTTCTAAATTCTGTACAGCTATACTGTGGTCATCACTCAACTGACCACAGAAAACTGCCCACATCTATATGTCTGCCTAACATTACCATGTTCTTCTATCTTCTGATGTGTCCAAAACTAAGGAATGTGAAATTCCTCCTCAGTGTTTCTGCCTCTTGTCACAATGTTATGGAGTTGGATCATTTCTCCAATCATTATCATTCTACAGTTCCAGTGACACCAAATTATTTTACATGATAATACAGTACCATTAAGTAATTAATATAAGAAAAATAAATGTACAAATTAGAATGAAATACCAGTACATTCTGTACACTGATAACCAGACAGTACTGATATGGCATTAATGCAATTAAGTCTGAAACATGAGTGACAGTGGTGTAACTGTGTATGGTGTTCTTTGCAAACTGTGCATGTCATTTCTGCAGATCCACATCCACTCATTCTGAATACGCAAATACTCTTTCTGAGAAAAGACAAATGACAAGTCAGTGTTGTATGCAATGTTCTACACCCATAAGATTCATCTTGCCACAAGTTGCCAATATATGTACAATCTTTATAGTATAAACTTTTTAACAGTTCATTTCTAAGACAATTTTTTTCCCCCCCATTATGGGAAACTCAACATTTAATGAAGACAAATATCAGCTGTGTAAATCAGCCAACAGCAAACATGTTGCTTTCCAACTCCATTTGCTTCATTTATTCTGTACAAATGTTGAGACATAACTGTGTCTCTAAACATATCAATAGTTTGGATAGTAAAATTGTGGTACTATGACACCTATAACAAAGAAGTACATACAGAAATGGATCTGTTCAGTTTGTCCAGGGTGATGGCAGTGTTAAATGCAATGTGAAGGAGAAAGAGAATTGGTACATGGATAGAAAGAGCATTACTACAAGTAATGGGGATGATGAACACAGTTTGTATTTATGAAATAAATATTTTAAAATGCTGCAGAGGGAAGAGAAGTGTAAGTAAGTTATTGTCAGTTTTAAATATTACCTTATCTACTAGTAACACATCTGACAAATAGTACTGTGCCAACAGATGTATAAGTAACAGCATATAAGCAAGTTTAATTTACAATGGTGACCAATTTTCAACTGAAATTTTAATGAAGCAATTCCAAATCTCATTCCTCTTTAGCATGAATTACTTTCTGAAGGGTTCATATGATGGTATATTACACTTAGGATTACTCAGTTTTTGGAACTTCATCATCCAGTATTCCAAAAACAACAAAATATTTCGAAAACGGAATCTGTTTCTATCTTCACATGAAAGGGTGGAGAGGAACCTTCTGACAGGGATCTAAGAGAGGTATCATATATGTCAGGACATACGATCAGCCTGCATGTATGATGTCCCCCTTCACAATCACCAATTTTCATGAAAATACCTGCAAAGAATGTGCTTAACTTCTTGCATGTTTAAAAGGAGACCACCCATTTTTCAGACCATGAATAAGGAAAATATTATTTTCATACATTCAAGTGAATATGGTGGCTATTCTCATTCACTGGAAAACCTGTGTATATCTTCCCCATATATGTACCCAAGAGCAGGTTTTAATCAACAAGAGATAACAGATGAAGTACAGGGATATTATTTTACCTGTAACTGTCACTAGTCATTTCCTGATTGCTGCCTTAACTCAGAAAACAAGTATAACTTTGATGGGAATTCAGGGTTCTGCAGCCAAGGTGCAAAGAGCCAATTACAAAAACCTGATTCAAATTTTGAATCTTGTTAATGCAAAGCATGGTGCATAATACAGCATGGCCTCTGTGTGGGTGATGTCATTCTGTTTGTTGCTTTCAAGCAATGTTTCGACTTTTCAGCAATTCAACTTCAGTTTCAACCTTACTACAGATATTACATCAAACTGGTAACATTAAGGTATGGAAATAAATTCAGTTAAATTTGAATCAGACAGTTACTTATAAGTATCTCCAACAGTTGTGTGAAAAACAAGGTACTGAAGAAATAAAGACGACTAAAGTAACTGACTGTAGAATACAAATTTTCATTACTAGGTCATTACTAACAAGTGAACAGAAAATACCATAAATCATGGTACCTGTGGATTATTATTATTATTCTTCCATTGGCTCATTGGCTGTACATTCTTGGGTGGGACTTGCCCTCCGCAATGAGCTTCTGCCACTTCCCTCTTGACTGCGCATTAATTCTCTAATGTCTGCACTTGTTCGACACCCTCCTCTAACTTTCTGGTGAAGCTTCCCCATTGTGTTTTCAATAATTATTAAATATACAAATTTACATTCTAATACAACTTTATTACATGAAATATAATCAATTAAAATAAAATAGCAGCTACAATGTTTCGGCCTTCTTGAAGCCATCAACAGGCTTTATCTTAAAAGGGCTGTAATATACAATTGGCAATGCAAGATACAGCCTGAATATGGCTTCATGGAAGCTCAAACATTGTAGCTGCTATGTTATTTTAATTAATTATATTTTATATAATAAAGCTGTATTAGACTATAAATTTATATATTTAATAACTCCTCTAACTTGTTGCACCACCTCAACTTTGGCCTGCCTCTCCTTCTATCTCCATTTCCTCTTGGTTTGGTACAAAGTACTTACTTGGCAGGATCACTTTCTTCCATCCTCATCACATGTCCAGCCCATCTGAGGCTTCCAAGCTTAATAAATCATACTCATCATAAAGCTCATATTTCCAAGGTTTTGCACCTCCCCCAACATCCATTTTCAAGTGTCGAGCCAAATATTTTCTGTAGAACTTTTCTCTCAAAGGATCTAAGAAGAATCTCACCTTGTGTACCCATAGCCCAAGTCTTGCTCTAATTAGTGTTCCATCAATGAGGCATTTCACTTTATGTCACAACGGGTTTTGAACTAAGAGGATTACCTGTGGATTCAATATCTTATATGGTGGAAGGGTTTGTAGTGGTGGCCTGACACACCCCACTATACACTCCCTGGAGACAAGTCACTTTTTATCATGGCAAGATAATAGGTGGAACACTTACAACATGAATATTTTTTTCATTCACGAAAAAATTACTACATCAGTATTTAATAGTTATAAAGATGTGTCACTGGGCTGAAAGACTCACTGATGCAGTAAGAGAATTTTCCAGTTGCTGGACTTAACAAAACCTGGGAAGCCTTTTTGTACCAACAAAAATCTATACTATATCTACACAGTGCCCTTCTGGCAGTGAACAATCTTCAAAGCCTACTGACTATTATAGGTTGTTTTTTCATTCAATACTCTTATTGGAGTTCCATCTCAAAAGACAAGTGAATACTACATGGTGGACAAAGTACAGAAATAAAGTAATCCCAATACATAATGTCTTATTTTGCACGCCTGGCTATTTCAACAGCACGCAGATAACAGACAGATTGTATTAAGTTCCTGAAGGAAGTTTATTTCTTGGAATATTTAATCATGATTTTAATAGCTCAAATTCTGCAGCACATATTACACTGAAAGTCAATCATAACATGGTTGGTAACAGCATGAGAAATTGCCATTATTTTGAATACCTGCTATAGCCAGATTTAGATTGAACAACAAATACTGAATCTGGAACAAAATTCTTAGTTTTGTGGACATCTCATAACCAGTAACAATGCGGAGTCCACAAAGGAATTATGAGCCATTATGGAAGACAGAAACTGGGTGAATAACAATGGTAATATGCCAATAAAAACTATCATACTGGCTTGACAATAGTGGTAATTCCTATGTGGTACACCATAAAATGCAACAGAGCACACTGAACTAACACAGTGTCATGACTGTATATTACTGCTCAAACATGGCAGTTGTACGGATGTACGCAAATGTACTGAGTGGCTGACTGTGTTTATGAGATTAGCATTATTGGGGATGTTTGGCCTCAAAGTTTGCTACACCATGCTACAAAGAACCCTGTCTTTAAAGTTTCATCCCAATTAAAAAGAATTTTGCCTAAGCCACACATATCATAGGTGCCAGTCACTTTGTTAACACAACCTTGACTGGAGGAAGGAACTGTGGCTAGGGGAAGGGTATGGGGATGTACCAATTAAACCATTCTTGGGGGATATATATATATATATATATCAAGCATTTGTTTGACATGGTGTCTGAAACAATGTAGCAAATTCGTAGCAGCAAACTCATCCACAAAACTGGTTTTACTTCATTTCTCACGTTCTCAGGTAAGAAATATTATGTCAGTAGGGGTGGATGATCATGTCACTCATGTGCATGCTTTGCCTTCCACTACTCTCTACTTAATAATGTAAACCTGAGAAAGGGAAAATGTGGCTAGACAGTGTAGGGATGTACCAAAAATGGCTAAATATAGACAAGGACATTCAAACTGACTGTTGTAATGGAGCAGATAACAGAGAGGCATTCAACTGTTACTGAATAACTTTACAACACATAACACATGCAGGCTGATAGTGCATTGTTACAATCAATACAATGGACTTCTTGTAATCAGCTATACCTATAATAACAGATTTTCACTGTACTGTAAAGGAACTGGAAATAAGTAGCTACTGCCCAGTTTGAAGTCATACTTGGCATTTGATTAGGAAACCCATGATAAAGCACAGTCAATGTAGACAGTATTCAGGCTGACTGGGATAATCAGTCCCAAAGTTTCATGGAGTAGCTTTATATAAAATGACAGCTCAGGCATTAAAGCTATTTTAAGGGCATAAGAAGACAAATATGGTCAGAGACAGATCAGCGATATCTGCTAAAAGCTGACCCACCAACAGTGAAAGAGGTCAGGGAACACACAAAGTCAAACTTGTGAAGTACCAATGCAAAATATTCTTCGATCATACACATCAAACAATGTCCATTGTTTGGGAATGAAGAACGCTCATGAACATGTACACATCTAGCTTGTGGAAATTCTATACCTTGGCATGAAAATGGAGTGGAAGTTACAAAGAACAAATGTAGCACCATGCTTCCTGGTATATATCACAAAGGTCAGACACCTTCCAACATAACCTCAGAGAGGGGTCACACCACCACCTCTTCATTCTGTTAACCTGGCCAAGGGACAGCAACAGCTCCCCATGCTTGTCGCTGAGGCCTTTTATCAGTAAGACTTACTCCACGTCCTTGTTCAACTTCAGATCTGATGAAAAACAGGTGAACGCACCTCAAAACCCTGCTGACAATACGAGTGCAACAGTAACGCCTGCTTGTTTCCAAACTCTCGGGACCAGGTGTGGTTATGATCACAGGGAATCATCTACCCTCTGCATCAGAACTTGCTGTGGTCTCTTCAGGCTTAACAATTTGGTACGTGATGAGGTACTCTGGATACGCCTGTTCACCACGATACACTACATATTCTGGAAAGTTCAGACCACCAGCACTTGGGCGCCCCATCACAGAATGGTGTCCAGGTGGAGCATGAGCCATCTTCATAGCACTGAACTGCAGGAATGATTTGCCCAGTGTCACTCGACACAACAGTAAATGCCTGTCAAAACAGCGAGAACATTAATAAATGCAAGTGATATCAGCAGTTTCAGCAACACCAATGCACACTTTTAACAAGCTTAAAATGAAATGCAGTCCAACACTGTTATAAACGCAGATAATTAACATACTGGTGAATCCTGGGTTCACAAAAGAATAAATACTGTTCCCCCTGCCAGCAACATAACATTATAGGGTCTGCCTTTGAAGCCATTTTAGAAAATGATGCATACCTACTTTGTCACATCCCTCTGAACGCAACATCTACATTGTACTGTCCTTTCACCTACAGTATTTTCAAAAGGAAACATTTTTTCTTCAAAAGACCATGAATTGAGAGTGCTGTATGTGGGCATGTAATGTCATCAGAATCACAATTCAAGATGACAGGCACAGAAAATTTCTACAGACCACTAAACATCAAAGTATTCCTAATTCTTCATTTAATTAGGAAACACAACAGTCTGGTGGATGTACTGGATGTCTAATGAAATGTGATCAAATCCCCCAGCAGGCATAAGAGATTCCCCCCCCCCCCATATTACCCAGACAGGCTGAGGAGCCCATCCAGCATCCTATTCAAAGGGTATTTTGGGCCCTTTCTCCAGGAGTAAAGTAGCCAAGGCACGATGTTGACTATGAAGGGCATCATGTGAACATTAAAAGTGAGTGGAGCTACGCCTCCACCGCACCAACTATCTTCAAGCTATGTACAGAGACAATTTATTTTCTTTCATGATGCCAACCAGTGTCTACTGAACAATCAGATGGAAAGGATATGCAAGAAGTGGTCATGGCCTAACTTTAACTGGAGGAACTTGATTAAAAAAACCTCCCCAAACAGGAAGCAGGAGTACTGACTGCTCAACTGCAAGGGTCAGTTACATCTTGTTACAAGTAAAGTACAAGGGTTTTATACTTTGCACTAACAGCATTTCCCTTTCATACTCTGGTCTTCTCTGCCATGACCATGAAATCACGCTGCACTCTGGTATGTGGGTACCAAAGTGTTGGAGGAATGTACCACCATCTTTTGAGGTTGATATCAGTCAAGCTGGGGAAGTGACAGATTAGTACATACGTGGTGTGAAAGAAATGGGTCACACAGGAGAAACTAGGATGGGACCAAGATCAACGGGAACACATCCCATAGTAACAGCAGGTACTCACATATTTATCCACCTGCCGCTGACGCTACGTACTGGCAGTAACTGACAACACTAAAAACAAAGCACTGCATAAATTAAATTAAATTAAATCATGTGATTACCATTACCATTACCTGTGACATATGTAACACGACCTATCCTTGTGCATGGGACAACCAGTTCCACCCCCAATTCCATATACATACTGGTTGCTTTTTGAGGAATGTTCTGCAAAGTATATCCCTGAAATAAAAATGGGTATCTTTAATCTATATAAACCTTGAAAGAAAAAAAATTGGGAAAAAAAATGATGATAAGAAAAGCTAGGATACAGTGACAGAGAAGAACAATTCTGGCCCATTAACCCAGTAATGATCTCCACATTTTCAGTTCATGAATGCTAACTTTTGTTGTTCATGTTATTTGCTTCCCCAGACTAAAAGGAAATATTCTGATACACAGGCACACATCTTACCTGCCCCAAACATCCCTCCAATGTAGGCATGCCTTTCATCAAAACCTTTTTGTACAATTGCATTAATGAAAGGAGAACCATGGAACAACATTCGTTCATTGGCCTGATTGCTATTTTCTTCCGAAACTTCTTGCCTACGGTGAGAGTATCGTTCCCATAACTTACGATTCTGAACTTTCTGGATCTGTAACAGAATTAGCTATATGAAGTACTGCAGAATGTATCTGTAATGTACCACTACCAAAATAATGTAACACACATGTACACAAATGCCCTTTAAAAAGTACATACAAACATTTGTAGATTGGAGGAGGTTACAAAACTAAAATCACAATTTTAACCTCCTTGATTTTATCACCCACATAATACCCAGTGAAAAGTACAAATTATGCAGGTCCGTGACATAATTTCTTCTGGTTCCATTTCTCACACCTCCATACTGTCTGTTTAGATACATTCTGAAACAAAGACAGCCCACATACTTCCCCATACGGTAAGAGACAAAGTTTCACATCCATTCAAAGACAAAGTATAATTACAGTCACAAGAGCAATAAAAACCAGTATTCATAAACACTGATTTAACTAAATAAAAGATGGCTCTGCAGATGACAACTCCCTTTTTCTATTTTCAGGAAAATATATAAGCAGAATGTATTTAACTTTGGGTATAATTGTAAGGCAAATTCCTGTTTTTCAGATACAGTAGGAAAAATTTTTATCTTATATTTACGTAAATACGGTAATTGCATCAGTTTCCTTGGTATATGACTTGGGATACTTTCATTTGTCTCAGCACTGCAGAGGTTAAATACTGAGAATTTTACTTTTCTTGTTTTGTGAGCTGCTTCTTTGGGTACTGAACTCACTCTGACAATGTTGTAGCGGCAGAAGACACCTCCAGAGTGGCCATTGTCACGATGTTCTCTTATGGTAGATTGCATCTCTTCCTCCACAGCCATGAACTCCTTATCTTCACCAAGCAGGTCAACCAGCAATGTACCAGGGTTTGATGGAGGCATCCACAATGTTCCTAAAACACATGTTCCTAATGACTCAGAGCTACTGGTGATAAATACAGAAATAATAACGAATGTAAGTAATACGTCAGAAAGCCTACGAAGAATATTTGATTATGGAAATGCCTGAACCCTAAAACACTGTTTATTTGTGTACAAGACAAATATCACTATTACAAACAGAGAAGACTCCCACTTAAGTACTACAACACTCGCTGATACCGTGCATTTCAGGGTTCTATTGCACTGGATTTTGTATGTTTTAATAGCATATGTACTTACTAAATTACTATGCACTGTCACCACGCTGTTATTATTATTTTCCATTTTTCTACAAAAAACCGGATGCATAAAAGATGCACGCTTTCAACAATGCCAACACCAGAACCTATCATTGGTCAAGGTCCTGGGTCCTAAGACACTGCCGCTTGCCTTCTTTCCTTAGAACCAGTTTTCCCATGACATGTATTGCTTGGCTAGTGAATGTAAGGTGCACATTTTCTGTGATTGTGCTGCATGTTGTTTAATACAATCACTTCCATACACAGGTTCAGTCACTTGCTGATGCTTTGTCAATACTACCTCACAATGCATGGGTACAAGAAAAAATATTTCTCTTTCTAAATCCATTCTTAGCTTAATCCTTCCCTCTGCTGCAAGATGGTACATGCAGCTACATTTTGCAATATTTTTGATACGTACAGACTGTACTTACATTTTCATGTGAACTAAAGCAAATTGTTACCGTGGTTCTGAAAATTACTACTCTAATTCCCATTCCATCATTTACTGACAACCTTCCCCTTTCATTTTCTTTTCTTTGCAAATTAAATATACAGATGTATGTATCTATTATTCATGCTATACTGCTAAGAAACATGAAAAGTGCTGACCTTTTTGGCCAATTTACAACAAATACATGTCAAAAGACATGTAAATCTGTAACCTAACCTAACCTAACGTAATACATACAAGGACAACTTATAACTAACCTGCAGTGGAGCACAACTTGTCAATGCCTTTGATAAGCTTATGCCGGTAGCCATATGCACTAACTCCTACTTGCTTCAGATCCTCATGCCCCATTTCTGCGAGAATATCCAGGGTAATATGCTCACGTTCAAACAGTTCTAGAAGGTGATCCAAGCCAAGACTGAAATGCAAGCAATAAGACACAAATTTACAAGGCTGTTACAAAAAACGGGGAACACAGGTCACTGAGAACATAAATAACATAACTCAGTGCCCACGCGATAGGATGCACTCTTTTTGAAACTCAAGTTTTAGGAAACATAACCTGCTTTACCAGTGATTGGCAATGCATGGTCTGGCCTTCCCAGTGTCACATACAAGTGAATTCTACCGATGGAAAAGTAAAAGTACTAAGCTTAATACTCATTCATTTAGTAGTCAGCCTTAAGACAGTTCCAAAGCCTCTTCCAAAATGAGCTCTCCACATAGTGCGATCTAGAGCTTCCTCCTTCAAATGAGAGTATTCTCTCCTTTCCTTAAGGTCATCCAGTAGCTTCCTATGTCTTCTTCCTCGTCTTCCTATCACGTCTATCCCTCATTTTATCCTTCCTTCAATAACCCGTTGCAGAAGGCAGTTTCTACGCAAAATGGGACCAATCCAGTTAGCCTTCCATTTACTTATTTCATGTAGGATATTCCTCTGCTCCTTGACTCTAAGTAATACTTCTTCATTTCTCACATGATCGGTCCAACTGATCTTCTCCATCCTTCTTCAGCATCAAAGTTCAAACTTTCCAGGTGTTTTTGACCTACTGCCCGAAGCATCCAAGTTTCAGCACCATATAAATCTATGCTCCAAATGTAGCATTTTACTGGTTTCTTCCTCAATTTTAAGTCCAATGTGCTAGTAAAAAAGAGCCCTCTTCTTGTTGAATGCAGCTTTTGCCATAGCAATCCTGGATTTAATTTCACACATACATCTTCCATCATTTGTTAACATGCTACCCAAATATTTAAAAGATTCCATATTCTCTAGTTGTTTTTGGTCTATCATAATTTTTACTGGGAACATTTGTTTTGAAATTCCCATTACTTTTGTTTTTTCCACATTCATTTCCATTCCATAGCATCCTCTAGTTTCAATAAGTTTATCAATCATGTCCTGTAGCACCTTTTCTTCCTTAGCCAATAACACAAGGTCATCTGCATATTTCACAGTGTGAATGATTTGCCCGCCTATTTTGAAGTCTCCAAACCCTTCCAGAGCTTCCTTGGCAAGGCATTTGCTGTACAAGTTGAACAGAATTGGTGACAAACATGACCAAACATGGCCAAAATATTTTCAAAACAAAGTCAAATTCGGTTATGTCACTGAAGGGCCCGAATAAATTGTGTTGTTATAAACGAGTGTCACTCTAAGCAAGGTGTAGGATAAAAGTGAAAGAAAAATATTTCAAGACAAAAACAGGCCTGTGGGGCATATGACTTAATGTTAAAACTATGAACTATTTAGAGTTTAAATTACAATTAAAATTCAGAAATAAAAATTACTTCTGTAATTGTAAATTTCCATACATGTTTATGCTAAACAATACATTAACTTAAAATTAAAATTTGGGAAGAAAAAAGTTAGAATGAGAGCAGGACCACTCACTTGGACAAGTCACTTCTCCCTTGCTTAAGTAACTTAAGCAGTGCCACTTTAATGTAATGTCACTCAGCCTTTCAAAATTGCTTTATTCCTGATCTGCTCTGTTCAAACATACTGATAATTTTGGTTGTTTTTCCAAAGAATTTGGATCACAGAATTTACAAGAGTAAATTCTCGACACATGTCAGCTTTGTTCTGCACACCCCCCCCCCCCCCCCCCCCCTTTTTCATTCTTTATATCACTTTTTTGTTCTTTTTTTTTCTTGGAACTTCTTTTATTTATTTTAAAAAG
>Ga0131853_10004461_pt1 | contig 25097 bp, 21 predicted proteins | sample TergutLab28metaG_FD_92764 | JGI IMG/M metagenome (GOLD analysis project Ga0131853, IMG submission 92764) | Labiotermes labralis P1 segment gut microbial communities from Petit-Saut dam, French Guiana - Lab288 P1 (version 2) (version 2) | ecosystem: Host-associated > Arthropoda: Insects >...
CGCCGCCGGCCAGGGCGGCGCCGTCCTCATCGAGGTCTGACATGAGTTCCCCCATGGAAGGCGTCCGGATCGTCGAGCTCGCGCAGTACACGTTCGTCCCGGCGTCGGGAGCGGTGCTGGCCGACTGGGGAGCGGACGTCATCAAGATCGAGCAGACCGGGGGCGGTGACGCCCAGCGCTCCATCCTCACCATGCTCGGCCTGGACGCCAACGCCGTATCAGACACCTTCTTCCCGATCCTGGAAGGACCGAACCGGGGCAAGCGCTCCATCGGCCTCGACCTTTCCACGACCGCCGGACGGGAGGTGTTCGAGAAGCTGGTCAAGACCGCCGACGTGTTCGTGACCAACTTCCGGGAGCCGACCCGCAAGAAGCTGAAGGTCGACGTGGCCGACATCCGCGCGCTCAACCCCCAGGTGATCTACATGCGCGGCACCGGCATGGGCCCCAAGGGCCCGGAAGGACCAGACGGGGGCTATGACCAGACCGTCTTCTGGGCCCGCTCCGGCAACGCGGACGCGACCACTCCCCCGCAGTCCGACCGGGCGATCGGCATGCCGACCGGCGCCTTCGGCGACAACATCGGCGGGATGACGATCGCCGGAGGGATCGCCGCCGCCCTGTACCGGCGCGCCGTGACCGGCGAGCCATCCGTCGTGGACGCGTCACTGCTGAGCGTGGGCATGTGGACGGCGCAGTACGGCATCAACCACGCGCTGCTGGAGGGCCGGCAGCCTCCCCGGCCGGTCCTGCCCGCGCACGGATCGCCCCGCAACCCGCTGAGCGGGGGTCCGTACCAGACCTCAGACGGCCGCTGGATCCAGCTCGGCATGCTCCAGCCGGACCGGTACTGGCCAGAGATCTGCGAGCGCCTCGGCCGTCCCGAGCTGATCACCGACGAGCGGTTCGCCACCGACGACGCGATCGCGGAGAACATCGGCGCGGCGGCCGACTGCGTCGCGGAGATGATCGGGGCCGTGACGCTGGAGGAGTTCCGGTCCCGGATGCGCGGCGCGCGGGGACAGTGGGCGCTCCTGCAGAACTACTTCGAAACCGGCCACGACCCGCAGGCCCGGGCCAACGGCTACGTCGCGAAGGTGACCGACGCCGACGGGATCCAACGCGAGCTGGTGACCGCCCCCGTCCAGTTCGACGAGGAGCCCCTCCAGATCGACCGGGCCCCGCAGTTCGCCGAGCACACCGACGAGATCCTCGCCGAGCTCGGATTCGACGACGACAAGGTACGCGAGTTCAGGACCGGCGGCGCCGTGGCGTGACCCGGCCCGGGGACAAGGAGAAAGGGCACCATGAAAACCGAGGACATGATCCTGGTCAGCATCGACGACCACGTCATCGAGCCCGCAGGCATGTACGACAACCATGTGCCGACGCGCCTGCGGGACCAGGCCCCGAGGCTGGTCATCAGCGACGAGGGCCGGGAGGAGTGGCGGTTCCAGGGCGTCGCGATGGGCACCAGCGGGATGAACGCGGTCCAGGGCCTGCCCAAGAGCGAGTGGGGTTTCGATCCCAGTTCGCACGCGGAGATGCGGCCCGGCGCCTACGACATTCACGAGCGCGTCCGGGACATGAACGTCAACGGCGTGCTGGCGTCGATGTGCTTCCCGACCTACGCCGGCTTCAGCGCCCGCTACTTCCAGCAGGCCGAGGACCCCGATCTCGCCCTGGTCATGCTGCGGGCCTACAACGACTGGCACATCGACGAGTGGTGCGCCGCCTACCCGGGCCGGTTCATCCCCCTGGCCATCGTCCCGGTCTGGAACCCGGAGGAAATGGTCAGGGAGGTCCGTCGGGTCGCCGCCAAGGGCGCCCGCGCGGTCACCATGCCCGAGCAGCCGTTCCTGCAGGACCTGCCGACCTACGCCGACCTGGACTACTGGGGTCCGTTCTTCCGGGCCGTGAGTGACCTCGGCCTGGTCATGTGCCTGCACATCGGGCAGGGCTTCGGCGCGCTCAAGCAGGCGCCGGGCGCCCCGCTCGACAACCTGTTCATCCTCGCGACCCAGGTATCGGCCATGGCCGCGCAGGACCTGCTGTGGGGCGGCGCGTTCCAGCGGTACCCGGACCTGAAGGTGGCCTGGTCCGAGGCCGGCATCGGCTGGATCCCGTTCTACCTGGACCGCTGCGACCGGCACTTCACCAACCAGACCTGGCTCGGACGGGACTTCGGCGGCAAGCTGCCCAGCGAGGTCTTCCGCGAGCACTGCCTCGCGTGCTACATCACCGACCCGTCCGCGCTGCGGGGCCGTCACGAGATCGGCATCGACAACATCGCTTGGGAGTGCGACTACCCCCACTCGGACGCGGTCTGGCCGGACGCGCCGGAGTTCGTGATGAACGAGTTCACCGGCGCCGGGGTGACGTCCGACGCCGAGATCACCAAGATCACCTGGGAGAACACCGCCCGGTTCTTCAACTGGGATCCGTTCCGGCACACCGCGAGAGAAGACGCCACCGTCGGGGCGCTGCGGGCCCTGTCACCCGACGTGGACACCACCATCCGGTCCAAGAGCGAGTGGAAGCGACGCTTCGAGGCCGCCAGCGCGTAAGAGGAGACTCATCACAATGACCAGCACCAGCGCGGAGAGCGGAACCGGCGTCCTGGCGGGCGAGGAGCGGCTGCTCATCGACGGAACGCTCACCGGCGCGACGGGCGGCGCCACGTTCGAGGTGATCAACCCGGCCACCGAGGAAGTGGCCGGGGTCGCCGCCGACGGCCGGCCCGCCGACTTCGACCGGGCGATCGCCGCCGCCCGCCGGGCGTTCGATTCCAACGCCGGCCGCTGGCGCGACGACGTGGAGTTTCGCGCCCGCTGCGTCACGCAGCTGCGCGACGGCCTCGTCCGCGCCCAGGAGCGGCTGCGCCGGATCCTGGTCACCGAGATCGGCACGCCGATCGCGATGACCCACCGCATCCAGCTGGCTTTCCCCATCGAGGAGGCGGGCTACTGGCCCGGCTACGCCCGGGACTTCGAGTTCGGCCGCGACGCCGGCACGCACACCGGGATGGGCATGAGCTTCGCCCAGAAGCTGGAGTACGTTCCCGTCGGCGTCGTCGCGGCGATCACCCCGTGGAACGCGCCCCTCTACCTCAACATCGCCGAGAGCGTCCCGGCGCTGCTCGCGGGCAACGCCGTGATCCTCAAGCCGGCCCAGCTCACCCCGTGGAACGGACTGGAACTCGGCCGCATCGCCGCGGAGGAGACCGACATCCCGCCCGGCATCTTCCAGGTCGTCGTGTCCGACGACAACGACGTGGCCGCGCTGCTGACCTCCGACCCGCGGGTGGACATGGTCACCTTCACGGGCTCGACCGCGGTGGGCCGCAAGATCCTCGCCGCCGCCGCTCCCACGGTCAAGAAGACGGTCATGGAACTCGGCGGCAAGTCCACCCACATCGTGCTCGACGACGCCGACCTGGCCAAGGTCCTGCCGGGCGCGGCCGCCGCCACCTGCACGATGTCCGGCCAGGGCTGCACCCTGGCCACCCGCGTCCTGCTGCCGCGCGCCAAGATGGCCGAGGGCCTGGCCATCATGAAGGCCACCATGGAAGCGTTCCCCTACGGCGACCCGTGGGACCCGGGAAACTACTCCGGCCCCGCCATCAGCGACGTCCAGCGGGCCAAGGTGCTGAACCTGATCGAGGGCGCGGTAGCCTCCGGCGCCACGCTGATCACCGGCGGCGGCAAGCCCGCGCACCTGCCCCGCGGGTACTACATCGAGCCGACCCTGCTGTCCGACGTGGACCCGCGCTCGGTGATCGGCCAGGAGGAAACCTTCGGCCCGGTCGTCACGGTGACCCCGTATGACTCCGAGGAGGAGGCGATCGCGATCGCGAACGACACCATCTACGGTCTCGCCGGCCAGGTCTCCAGCGGCGATGACGACCGCGCGCTGGCGGTGGCCCGCCAGATCCACACCGGCACGGTCGGCGCGAACGCGCCCGCGCCGTTCAGCCTGACCAGTCCCCTCGGCGGCGTCCGGCAGAGCGGTCTCGGCCGCCGCTACGGCGACCACGGCTTCGAGGAGTACCTGGAACTCAAGACGATCGCCGTCCCGGCATAGCGGCGATGCCGTCCAGGAGGTCGGCCCCGGCCCGCCACCGCCAGCGGCGGCGGGCCACCAGCCTCCAGACCAGCAGCGGCGGCGCCGACCAGCGCGCCCGCGATCCCGAGCGGGACCCGCACCTCCCCACAGCAGCATCCCCGATTCTGACAAGAGGCCCGTCAGGTCCGGGCAAGGTCGTTCAGGAGGTCGGCGGCGTACAGTTTCCGGCGGCGGATGCCCACGACCAGGATCAGGACCGTCAGGGGAATTCCGGCCAGCGTAAGCACGAGACCGGTGATCACGTTGGCCTCCGGCGCGCCGCTCCACGGTGAGCGGGCGAGCTGCCGTCCGGCGGCCGCCGTGCCCGGATCGTCGGGCAGGTAGTACACGGTCACCGTGTCGCGGGTGCCTTCGGGATCCGAGGCGTCCAGCGGCAGCGGATGCCCGCCGATCGACGGATCGACGGCCTGCCAGGCGTGGCCGCCGCGGTCCTTGAACTCCAGGATCGGCGTGTCGGTAACGGTTTTCTTCCCGTGATCGTCGGTACCGATCTCGCGGTCGTCGATCAGGAAACCCGGCACGCGGGCCCCGTGCGCCTTCAGGTTCGCGACGAGATCCGAGTCCCGGATCCCGTGCGCGAGAGACACCACCCCGACGCCCGGGCCGAACACCACCATGCCCGCCAGCAGCAGGGAGATGGCCACCACCGCGATCGTCGGCAGCCCGCGTGACTCCTCGCGGCGGCCGAAGACCTCACGGTGCCGGAAGAACCGGCTGGGCGGCGCGACACAGCGGGCCCGGGCGGACGCGATCAGCCAGCGCAGCGCGTCGGTCACGGTCTCCGACACCTGCGCGCACAGCCAGATTCCGGCCGCGACCCCGGCGGCCGCCCCCACTCCCCCGATCAGGAACCGCACCTCGCCGAACCAGCCGGGCATCACGATGGCGGGCGTCGCCCCGGCCAGCCCGCCCGCTCCCAGCACCGCCAGGGCCAGCAGCCCGAGCACGGTCACGCGCGGCGCCAGCCACGGCGACGCGGTCCGCAGCAGCTGGTAGCCGGCCGCCGTCGTGAACGCGGGGTTGGAGCTGCCGGTGTCGTCCCACGGGTCCCGATGCATTGGTTTCCTGGACTTGTCCAGGTGGATTATCTTCCCCTCCGGGGAAAGGGCCCGCCATCCGTAGGAGGTCTTCTCCGCCGGTCGCGGCAGCCCCGCGGCCTGGCACACCCGCAGGACGTCCTCGAAGGTCCGCCACTCCCCGGGCGCGCGCAGCAGGACCCGCCCCCGCTGGTCGAGCAGGAACAGGGCGTCGCGCCGGTCCTTGCCGTCCAGCCTGTACTCTCCGGCCGTGCAGACCTCGCCGACCTCGTCCGCGGGGATCTCGATCCGCTGTCCGGTCCACCCGTAGGCCACCACCGCGCGGTCTCCGGCGCGAAGCCCGGCCCGGATGCCGCCCATCAGGTCGATCGCCCGTTCCCCCGGGAACGCCAGCACGGCGTCGGGGTCGGCCAGGGCGTCCAGATGATCCCGCGATGTGCTCACGAGCTGACATTCTGCCTCCGAAACCGGTGGAAATCGAGCGCTGAGGTTCAGGCAAGGTGTTGAGGTCTTGCTGGGCCGCGAGTTTCCAGGCCAGGTTGCAGGCATCCTGGATGCCGGTGTTCATGCCCTGGCCGCCGGTCGGCGGATGCGCGGTGGACCAGCCGAGCTTCGCCAGGCGCACCCAGGCGGAGAACCGGTCGAGGATCCCCTGCAGCGTGTCCAGGGAGGCGTGGTCGCCATCGCCGAGCAGGAGGGGAAGGACTCCCGGGGAACGCCCCCCGATCTCCTTGCGCACGAGGCTGGAACCGCCTACGGCAGGGACTGCCAGTAGGCTCGTTCACGATGCCTGAACTGCCGGAGGTCGAGTCGGCTCGCTCCGTTATCGAGCGGGCCGCACTGGACCGGAAGATCGCCTCCGTCGACGACACCGACGGCTACGTCTGCCGCCCGCACCTCGCCGGGCAGATCGCCTCGGCGCTGACCGGGACGACCCTGACCTCGGCGCACCGGCGCGGCAAGAGCCTGTGGTGCGACACCGACCGCGGTCCCGTCCTCGGCATCCACCTCGGCATGTCCGGCAAGATCGTGATCACGGACTCCGACGGCGGCGAGACCGACGGCGGCGACTACTGGAAGCGCGGGCGCGCGGCCGGCGACTACCGGCACACCCGGTTCTCCCTCACGTTCGCCGACGGCGGCACGCTGCGCCTGGTCGACCCGCGGCGCCTCGGCCGGGTCCGGCTGGACCCGTCGTTCTCGGACCTGGGCCCCGACGCGGGGACGATCAGCGCCGACGAGTTCACGGCTGCACTGCGGCGCGGCCACGCGCCGCTGAAGGCCCGACTCCTCGATCAGCACGTCCTGGCGGGCGTGGGCAACCTGCTCGCCGACGAGATCGCCTGGCGGGCCGGGGTGAATCCTGCCCGCACCGTCGACACCCTCACCGGGCCCGAACGCGACAAGCTTTACCAGGCGGTGCGCGGGTCGGTCGCCGACGCGATCCGCGACGGCGGCGTCCACACCCTCACCCTGATGACCCACCGGACGCCCGGCGGCCACTGCCCCCGTGACGGCGCCGAACTCCGCCGCGGCAAAGTCGGCGGCCGCACCACCTTCTGGTGCCCGGACCACCAGGCCTGATGAGTCGGCCAGGCTCAGGGCCTCTCAGCCCGGCAAGGTGCAGGTGCTCAGGAAGCGAAGCAGTTCCGTCGCGTCGTCCCGGTCGAAGAGGATGTCCAGCGCGTTATTGAACTCCAGCTTCCGGCTAAAGGGAACGCTCACCAGGTCGTAGCCACTGGACATCAGCTCGCCCGCCATCATCAGCCGGGCAGTGCGCTTGTTCCCATCGAAGTAGAACTGCCGACGCGTGGCCGACGCGAAATAGATGAGAGCACGGCGTCTACCGTCGTCAACAGTGCCCAGATAGTCGGCCAGGTTCTCAAAGTGCTCGCGGAGCAACGCGCCGCCTTCGCCGTGCTCGGCTCCCGGGACCACACCACCGCTAGCAAGCTGTACTGCTCCGCCGCCCTGAACCCGCCCCTCGCCGCGAAAGGTTCCTGACTCGATTGCCTCGTGCCTGGCGAGCAGGCCGTGCAGCCGGTCGGAGACGTCTTTGCTCAGCGAGAACCGGCCGCTCCCGACCATCTCGTCCAGCAGACTGTAGGCCTCGCTGAGCGCGATAATCTGCTGCTCGTCTTCCAGTCTCTTCCCGCCAACGGTGACGCCTTCCAGCAGAGTCTTGACCTCTGGAAGAGTGAAGTTGTTGCCCTCCAGAGCCGCCGTGTTCCAGATCAGCTCTGGCAATTGAGCGCGAAAGCGATGCCGGGAGCGCTGAAGGTTGCTTGACGCGATCTGGTCAACGTCGAAAGAGTCCCAGGTCACCCCGGTGTCCGCCAGTATCCTTCGAGCCTCATTGCCCCGAAGTTCCGGCTCTTCCCCTGAAGTCTTCTGCCGCCTGCTTCCCCGCCGGGTATATCGATCCGATCCGGGCGCCCAGCGCGATTGGTCGCTCACCAGGACATCACTTCCTCAAGTGCATCGTCTGCCACCGAGCCACTCTGGCTGAGACAGTCAAGCATGATCTGGATAGGAGCGGCATATCGAACGATTCCTTCTGCGAACGAATCAGCGAATAGTTCTGGCCCTGCCTCAATAACCGCGAGCGCGGCCCGCTCCGGATACCGGGTCTGACGGAGATCCGTGTCTCCCAGCAAATGAGTCGCAGTACGAGAATCTTCGCACCAGAGAATGGTCACCGATGGCACTGCTGCGTTGGATGGCGGCAAATACAAACCCGCTGCTCCCGAGACGGCCCACTTCCCCTTCGCCGCGTCTCCAGCTGACGCTACGCGCGCCAGTGTTACCCGGCCGCGGAAGAAGACTGCCCCCTTCCGATGCAACGGCTTGGAAGCACCGGCCGCCGCCTTGACAATTTCCACGGGATCATCCCCTCCCGCCATTCGGAGCAACCGCGTCCTCCAGGAAGCAACAAGAGTGTCCGAATCCGGCTCGTAGCCCCCTTCGAGCATCGCGCGAGCAGCAGCGGCAGCCTGGGGATCACTCAGGACTCGCGTCCTCAGATCAATCTGGACACCGCAAGCAATGGCGATCTCCCAGAGGGTCCCGGCAGACGGATCCACCTGGTTGTTAAGAACACGATGCAGCGTAGAAGCGGAAACACCGGCACGCCGGGCCACCGCCGCAGCAGTCAGTCCGGAAGACTCAACCCAGCCGCCCACCACGGCTGACACCAATTCCATATATGGAAAGATATCATAGAGGTTTGCATATATGGAAGAGTCAAGGTGGGGCCGCTCCCGGCAGGCCATATCCGGCTCTAGCCTGCCGGGTAGAAGACAAACAGAGTGCAGCCGGTGGCGGCGCCGGGAATGTGCCAGGAGGGCCGGACGGCTGGGGCTCGGATCGGCTCAACCTGCGGCGGCGGTTCCGCGACCGGGCGGGGAAAACCCCGGGAGCACACCGGCGGGGCGTTCGGGGTCGCCCTTCGCTAGCGCGGTCGACCAGCGCGGCAACAGCGAGCAGGATCTCCGGCCAGTCCAGCAGGCGCGCACGGCCGTTCGTCGGCGCCGGCGGAACGGCCGGCCCGCCTGACATGCCGCACGATCCCGGGCTCCCCAACCCCGGAAAAAATAATCGATCTCCCGCTCTGACCATTCCCACCCGCCCGGTGCTGAGGGTCGGGGACCTGCGCGGTCCAGCGAGACCAGCCGCACCCGATCCTGAAGCGGGCCCCGGCCGGCCACTCGGCCCCGCACCGTCGACTACGGAGACCCGCCCGCCATTGACGGCTGCACCGGGGCAGCACGCCGCACGGGCCGCCTGGACCGGGCAGTCCCCGGCCTCGAAGGGGACCCCCCGAGACCAGAGACGCACCCGGCGCGTCAAGCGGGCCATTGGCGCCGCCCGCCAACGGCACCCCCGTAACCGGCTCCGCGTACGTCGCCGACACGCGAGGGCTCCGGCTATTCCGCGGCGCCGGCACTCCGGGACAGCCGCAGCCCGCTGGCGCCCCGGGCCCGAGACCGGCGGGCGGACCGGAGAGGCAGCGGCCCGTGCGGCGTGCTGCCTCCATGCCGCCCTCAATGGCGGGCGGGTTTCCGTGGCCTGAGGTGCGGGGCCGAGTTGTCGGCCGGGGCCCGCTTCAGGATCGGGTGCGGCTGGTCTCGCTGGACGGCGCGGGTCCCTGGTCCCCTGGTCCCGGGCTGCCGGGAACGGCCAGAGCCAAAGCGGTAATTTTCCCGGGGTGAAGGGGCCCGGGACCGTGCGCGCGGCCAGGTCTCAGACCGGGACTCTGACCAGCTACGGCCCAGAGATCCGGAGTACACCGCTCACGCAATTTCATAGCCAGGAATGTCACACCCCCGGCGTATCGTCGAAATCATGAGCGATGATTCTTATTCAGGGACGACAATCCCAGGGAAACCAGCCTGGAACATCGACCGGATTGCCTGCGACACCGACGACCCGATGGCAATGCCTATCCCGCATCTGGAGGCCCGGATCTGCGATCTGGCCGGGCACCTGGAGGCGGGCACGTGCCGCTACCTGATGCTGATCGCCGACTTCGATGAGCGCCAGGGGTGGGCCCGGGAGGAACTGTCCTCGTGCGCTGCCTGGCTGTCCTGGAAATGCCAGGTCGCTCAGGGCACCGCCCGGGAACAGGTCCGGGTCGCCCGGTCGTTGAAGACCCTCCCGGTCATCCGCGGCGAGTTCGCCGCCGGGCGCTTCTCCTACGCCAAAGTCCGTGCCCTGACCCGCGTCGCCACGCCCGACACCGAGCAGGAACTCGCCGAGTTCGCCGAGCCCATGACCGCCGGGCAGATGGAACGGTTCGTCCGCGCTCAGAGGCAGATCGAGCGCGGGGACCAGGACGGCCGCCCCGCCTGCCGGGAACCGAAGCTCACCTGGCGGCAGGACTCGACCGGCATCGCGATCAGCGTTCACCTCCCGAACGAGCAGGGCGCCGTCGTGCTGCAGTCGCTGCGAGCCTTCCTCGACGGCCCCGAGCCCGGCGACGACGGGACGGAAACCCGCGAAGAGGCTCTCGCTGCGGCCGACGAGCGGGGCGGCCCCGACTGGGAGGCGGACAGCAAGCCCTTCCAGTCAGAGAAGACCCGGTCCGGGGACCTGGCCTCCGCGCTTGTTTCCGTGTGCGGGGAGTACCTGTCCGGCCGTGCCGGTCACGCCGCCAACCCTGACAACTACCAGGTCGTCATCCACGCCGGAACCGGCACCCTCGCTGACGCTCCCGAGCCCTCCGCCGACGTCCCTGACGTTTCCGCGGAAACGTCGGGACCCCTCGCCTTCCCCCGGACGCACCCGGCCTATCCCTGGCGCGGCCACGTCGAGGACGGCGGCGCCGTCGACCCCGCCACCGTGCGGATGATCACCTGCAACGGCACGATCTCCACGATGCTGCACGACCAGAACGGGAACGTGCTCAACGTCGGCCGCCGGACCCGCAGACCCTCCGACGCGCTGCGCCGCGCGGTCCGCGAACGTGACGGCTACCGGTGCCGGTTCCCCGGCTGCCAGTCCCGCCGCACCGACGCCCATCACATCGTCCACTGGGCCCACGGCGGCGAGACCAGCTTGGCCAACCTGCTGAGCCTGTGCTCTCGCCACCACACGATCGTCCACGAGACCGGCATCGTCATCGCGACCGGAGATCACGGGACGTTCGACTTCTTCCTGGCCGACGGCACTGCGCTCCCCCGCTCCCCCGGTCTGCCGGGCGGCACCGTGGACGGGCTCAAGGCCAGCCACGACGCCGACCTGGAATGGCACACCATCATCCCGCCGCACTCCGGCGAACGCCTCGACCTGCATGAGGCCATCTGGATCTGCCTCAACAACATCAGGACCCAGGCCCGCCGCCGACGCGAGCAGGAAGACGCGCGCAGACAGGATGAGTTCGCGCCCGCGACCTAGTGCCCGGATCCGGCCACAGGAGCGCCTACGCCGCGGCGACGTGGTCCGCGATCAGCCGGGCGACCTTCTCGGGGACACCGGGGGCGAAGAAGCCGTGGCCCATGCCGGGGATCGTTTCCAGGCGCGCGCCCGGGATGAGGCTGGCCACCGCCTCGCCGTGCGGCAGCGGATGCAGCGGGTCGGCCGTGCCGTGGATGACCAGGGTCGGCGCGGTGACGCGGGACAGCGCCGCTTCCCGTTCGGGGACCATCGGGCGGCTGGCCAGGTCGTGCTGGTCGGCGGACCGCGGGTCACGGGCCCGCGCCATGGTCTCCTCGACGTGCCGGCGGGCGGCCTCCGCGTCGAACGGCAGCCCGGTCCCGTTGATGATGCGCCAGGTTTCCACGGCCCCGGCGACCTGCTCCTCCCGCGTGGCCGGAGGCGACCCGGCCCGGGCGGTGACGTGCCGGAGGAATTCCAGGGACGGGGCGGGCAGGTCGCCCGGTTCGGGCGGCTGGCCGGTCATGGCCCGCATGATTCCGGGTCCGGCGTCATAGCCCATGGGCGAGGTCATGATCGCGGTCAGGGTCCGTACCCGGTCCGGGTAGTGGACCGCGAGAAGCTGCCCGATCCGGCCGCCGAGCGAGGCGCCGACGATGTGGGCGGAGGTCACGTGGCAGCCGTCCAGGACGGCGAGCGCGTCGTGGGCCATGTCGGCCATCGTGTAGGGGGCGGCGCCGAAGTCGACGCAGTCGGACTGGCCGGTATCCCGGTGGTCGAACCGGATGACGCCGTTCCCGGCGCTGACGAGGATTTCCACGATTTCGTCCGGCCAGCCGATGGCCTGCGCCGAGGTGCCCATGATTAGCAGCACGACCGGGGCGTCCGGGTCCCCGAAGCGCTCGGTCCACAGGCGAAGGCCCTGGGAATTGACGATGAACGCGCTTTTCCCTTTCATCACGAACCGTAAATTACTCCGCCATTCCCTGTAAATCAAATAATGCAATCAGCCGCCATAATTCGGGAATTCATGTTATAATATTCGCATGAGCCGCGCGCTCCGTTCCCGAAGGAGGATGATCGGGCGGTGAGTGAAGCTGGGCAGATCGCCGTGAAGGCGATGGGCGTGATCAGGCGGCCGCGCGACGGAGCGCTGCTGGTGTGCGAGTACGACGGGCCCGATTCCGAACCGTTCCACCGCCTGCTGGGCGGGCACGTGGAATTCGGGGAGCACGCGGAAGAGGCACTGCGGCGAGAGTTCCTCGAGGAGATCGACCAGGAGATCGACCGTCTCGAATTCCTCGGCGTCATCGAGAGCTTTTTCCGGTGGCGGGGCTCCGACGGTCATGAGGTGGTTTTCGTCTACAGCGCGGAGTTCGTCAACCCGCTCGCCTACGGCGTCGAGGAGCACGAGATCCTCGACGAGCCCGACGAGGACTCGCGCGTCATCTGGCGGGACCCGGCGGCGGACTCCCCGCCCCTGTACCCGGACGGCGTGGCCAGCCGCGGCTGGGTCAGTCGATAACAGGCATCGACCCCGTATCGGTCAGGCGCGGGTCGGTGCGGGTCTCCTGGTCGACGATCTGCTGGTCGGTGGTCTGCCGGCGGCGGCGGACGGGTCGGACGATCATCTCGCCGAGGGTGACCCCGGCCGCGATGGTCAGGCCCACCGCGACGGCTCGCAACAGCATCTCGAAGGCGTTGCCGGTGCTGGTGAACAGGTCGAGCATGCCCTGGTAGATGGTGAGACCGGGCACCAGCGGCATCACGCCCGGCACGACGTAGAGGAAGGCATGGGTCTTCCGCCACCGGCCCAGAGCCGCGCCGGCGATACCGACCATGACCGACGCGGCCGCCGTGGAGACGACGAGCGACGCCTGGTAATGCCCGAGGATCAGGAACACCGCCCAGCCCCCAGCCCCGACCAGCCCGGAGTAGACAAGAGACCGACGGGGCACCAAAGCGGCGGTCGCGTACAGGGCGGCAGCGACCCCGGCGGCGGTCACCTGGACCGCGGACTGGGTCAGGGGCGCGGCCGACAGTGCGCCCAGGCGCGGCACGACCCCGACGGAGACCGCCACGTACAGGGTGGCGGCGACGCCGGTCACGATGCCGGCGACGGTCAGCAGCACCTCCAGGCCCCGGGCGGAGCCGCTGATGGGAAAGCCGGTGATCGCGTCCCGGACACTGGCCACCAGGGAGTAGCCGGGCACGAGGACCATGATGCCGCCCGCGACGACGAGCGGCGGCTGGACGTGGACGTGGGCCGCGACCACGGACATGGCGATCCCGGTCGCCACCGCGGCCCCGAGGGCGGACTGGAAGAAGTCCGGGATCCCGTACCGGGCCACCGCCCGCATGAGCAGGGTGACGATCGCCGCGGAGACGAACGCGGTGATGGCGGCCAGCCACCGGCCGCCGAGGAGCACCGTGAACGCGGTGGCCATGCCCGCCCAGCTGAGAAGGACCAGGGTCTGGTGACGCGGGTGCGCGGCACACACCTGGTCCAGGCGGACGATCGCGTCCTCGGCCGTGACGCGGCCCGCCTCCAGGTCGTCTCGCAGCGCGGTGATCGCGGACAGGCGCCCGTAGTCGACGGAGCGCTGCCGGACCACGCGCACGACGGTCACCGGTTCCACATCGTCGCCCCGGATGTAGGAAGCGGTCATCGACGTGAAGGTGACATCGGCCTCGCACTGGTCCAGCCCGCAGGCCGCGGTGAGATCGAGGATCAGCGCCTCCACCTCGATCGTGGTCGCGCCCGCGCTCAGCAGGGCCCCGCCCGCCCGCAGGGCGAAGTTCAGGATCCGGTAGGCGGCCCGGATCTCGGGCGCCTCTACGTGGCGCGCCTCGGGCTTGCGGGGGCCGCGGATGCTGGTCAGGGCCGAGCGGGCCCGCAGCGCCAGCCGTTGCGGGCCCGGGGGTTCATGGGGGAATATCTTCCTGTCAGTCAGCGTCATCGTTAGTCCACGTTTCCCCCTGCAGAGCGAACTAACAAGTCATCTCGCCTATGAGGTGGCTGTGACGGCTGCCCATACCAGAAATTAAGACAGAGTATTCTTAGAAGTTAATGCCTGCGACGAACCTGGGGCGAGAGTGAGCCAGACTCCGCTAGAAGACCGGCCCTCCCGGCCCGATGAGCCGTGGGTATGGGCCGAAGGGTCGCAGCAGCGTCAGGCCCCGGACGAACACTTCACCGGGCAGTCCACCAGCGCCCAGCTTCTGGCCCTCAGTGAGCTGAAGCATATCGCCGCCATGCAGGGTTCGGCGGTCGAAGAAGCATCTTCTCTGCTAGTCCGGCATCCCCGGAACTTCTTCGCGACCGCCTGGCGGCTCCGCGTGAAGATCACGCTGGCGGGCGTGAACGGAGCAGTTGCTTTTCTCTTCGGCCTCGGCGTGCAGACAGCCTTCATCAGCATGGGCACGGGACATTTCGTGGCCTATGTACTACAGAACATATTCAGCACGCAGTTCAGTTTCCTGCTGGCCCGGTACATTACCTGGCGCGACCGGCAGGTGCGGTTCTTCCCGACACTCGTCCGCTACAACATCCAGCAGATCTCGACCACACTGCTGAGCATCATGCTGTTCGGCGTGTTCGACAAGTTCGGCACTAACTACGCCCTCGCCAACTTCCTGGTCACCCTGATCATCGCCCCGCTGGCGTTCCTGGTCGCCCACAAGTGGTCGATCGCCGAACGCGAGACGGCGAGCCCGCAGGCCGTCGCGCCCGCCCCCCTGAACTGAAGACCCCCGCGAAGGAGGCCGCCGTGGCCATCCCGTCCCCGTCCGACGACGAACTGTCCGCCATCGCCGACCGGTACGGGCTCGGGCTGGGCCCGGAGGAAATCGGGCAGTACCGGGACCTGATCGCGGGGGCGCTGCTGTCCTACGACACGGTCGAGCGACTGTACGCCGGCCGGGTGCCGGAACCTCCGTCGCGCGCGTGGAAGCGGCCCGCCGAGGAGGACAACGAACTCGGCGCCTGGTACGTCACCACCGGGATCCGGGGCTCCGGCGAGGGCCCGCTGGCCGGGCGGCGGGTGGCGGTGAAGGACAATATCGCGGTGGCCGGGGTCCCGATGATGAACGGCTCGGCCACCATGGAGGGCTTCGTGCCGCGCCGGGACGCCACCGTCGTCACCCGGCTGCTGGAGGCCGGGGCGGTGATCGCGGGCAAGGCCGTCTGCGAGGATCTGTGCCTCGACGGCGGCAGCCATACCGCGCGCACCGGGCCCGTCCTCAATCCGTGGGACCGGTCGAAGTCCACCGGCGGCTCGTCCAGCGGCAGCGCGGCCCTGGTCGCCTCCGGCGCCGTCGACCTGGCGGTCGGCGGGGACCAGGCGGGGTCGGTCCGGATCCCGGCGTCGTTCTGCGGCGTCGTGGGACACAAGCCCACGCACGGGCTGGTGCCCTACACCGGCGCGTTTCCCATCGAGAACACTATCGACCATCTCGGGCCCATCACCCGCACGGTCCGCGACGCGGCGCTCATGCTGTCCGTGCTGGCCGGCCCGGACGGGCTCGACCCGCGGCAGCGGCTGTCCCCGGGCCCGGCAGGCTTCCTCGAGGGCCTGGACGACGGCGTCGCGGGGCTGCGGGTCGGGGTCCTGTCCGAGGGCTTCGGCATCCCCGGCGCGTCGGACCCGGGCGTCGACGCGGCGGTGCGGGCGGCCATCGCCCGGCTGCGGGAAGCCGGCGCGGACGTGCGCGAGGTCAGCGTGCCCTCGCACCGGGACGCGGTCCACCTGTGGTCGGTGATCGGGACGGACGGCGTGTTCGGCCAGATGCTCGAGGGCAACGGCTTCGGCATGAACGTCCCCGGACGCTACGATCCCGAGCTCATCGAGCATTTCGCGCGGGGCCGACGAGAGCATGCCGCCGAGATGTCGGTCCCGCTGAAGCTGACGACGCTGCTGGGCCGGTACAACCTGGACCGGCACGGCAACCGGTACTACGCCATGGCCCGGAACCTCGCCCTCGACCTGGCCGAAGCCTACGATGCCGCGTTCGCAGACGCGGACGTGCTCGTCCTGCCGACGCTGCCGGTGACCGCGTTCGACATGCCGTCCGGGACCACCAGCCTGGAAGAGGTCATGGCGGTCACCTCCCGGCTGATGCTCAACACGTGCCCCTTCGACGTGACCGGGCATCCCGCGACGTCCGTGCCCGCGGGCCTGGTCGACGGACTGCCCGCCGGACTGATGATCGCCGGGCCGCGGTCCGGCGACGCGGCCTGCCTGCGGGTGGCGCGGGCGTACGAGGCGGCTGTCGGCGGCTTCCCCGCGCCTAACTCGTGACCGCGGTGGGACCGCGCAGGCCGCGCAGGACCTTGCCTTCGGTGGAGAGGTAGCCGGTCTGGTAGTCGTAGCGGGACGTGTTCGAGAAGATCAGCCACCAGTACTTGAAGTTCTCCGCGAACGAGTAGGCGGGGAACAGGTCGCCCAGCGCCATGGGACGGATGGTCACGTCGTTGACGATCGTGTAGCCGTTGGCGACCCGGTTGTAGCGCTTCATGTTCTGGAAATAGGCGTACGACGTGGCCTTGTAGTAGTCGTCGCGCAGCAGCACCCACAGGTCGAACGCGCCGTTCACGTACTCGGGCCGGAGCTGGTTGCCCTTGGACGTGGCCGCCAGCGTGGTGTAGTCGATCTCCTCTGGCAGCACGGGGTACTTCCCGGCGACGTAGGCCCAGGAACGGTAGTACGACTGGCCCAGCGCGACGTCCCCGCCCTTGGCCAGGATCTCGCCGTAGAACGCGGCCAGCTCGGACTGGTCACGGCTGAGCAGGGCGCCGGTCTGGAAGTTGACCTGCTTGAACCAGGTGTGGCCGCCGTAGGTCTCGACCAGGTACTTCTTCATGGCGGCGGTGAACAGCCGGTACCAGGCCAGGCAGTCGTCGTCGCCGAACAGGGCCCAGCCGCCCCACAGGTACTCGTAGAACGAGTCGGCCGGCGGATTCGGCGCCTGGTCGGTGGGGTCGGTCCACTTCCCGGTCTCCACGTTCAGGGTGGTACCGAGCAGGTCCAGGGAGGACCGCCGGTCCACCACGGCCTGGTAGGCCTTCTTGGCCGCGGCGTAGTAGCTGCCGTCGCCGGTGAGCCGGGACAGCACGCCGAATTCCAGGATGTTGGTGCCGATCTCCGCGACCGGCGGCGTCGCGCCGGACTCCGCGCCGGTGTGGAAGTTGACGTACTGGTAGGGCATGCCCGTCGGCGACTGGGCGAAGGCCGGCATGATCTTGTCGGCCGCCTGCTTGGACAGGGTCAGCAGTTCCTTGTCCCCGGTCGCGAGGTACCCGGCGAGCAGGCCGCCGACCACGCGAATGATCCACTCGAAGACGTGGAAGTTCCCGTCGATGTCGAGGTCGAGGTTCTTCTTGACCCAGTCCACGCCGAGCGCCAGCTCGTCATCGAGCCCCATCACGTACAGGGTGTCGAGCGCCTCGATGATCGACAGCCCGACGGAGTGACCGTCGACGAAGAACTCCTGGTAGCCGGCTGACACCGGCAGCAGCTGGTCATGTCCCCAGGCGTACTTCTTGTAGCCGTTCCACGCGTGCAGGAACTCGGCCCGGACCTCGGCCGCCACCCGGGCGTCCGGCGGGAGCCCGGTGGCCGCTCGGGCGGTGCCGGGCACGGCGAGGCCCGCGGCGGCGAGACCGGCGGTGCCGAGGGCGCCTCTCAGAAACTGACGACGATGAAAGTTCTGTACGGTCATGGTCACAATCTGTTCGCATCCGGGGATGGTTGTCAATCATCCGCGGCCCGGCCGGTCCAGCGGATAGACAGGATTGTCGTGATACAACGCGACATGTTCCCCACGATTGTGCGGACGGCGGTGCTCGGCGCGATCGGGCTGATCGCGGCGGTGCTCGTTCCCGTGTCGTGCTCGGGCGGTCCGGATCCGGCGCACCGGACGGCGGCCCGCGCCGCGGCGCGCACGCAGGCCGCGCGGCGGGTCCTCGACAAGGCCGCGTCTCCCGTCCTCGTCAACCCGGGCGCCGTCATCGCCGCTCGCGCCGCCAGGGCCAAGACCGCCAAGGCCAGGAAGGCCGCGGCCCGCAGAGCGGCCGAGATCAAGGCCGCGCGCCACGTGACGTGGCTGTGCGGCCGGGACCAGCACATGATCTCCCGCACCGGCATCGACATCCGGAACAACAACTTCAGACACGAACCGGAATGCCTGGCCAACCGGGGCGGCGCCCCCGGCTTCGTCGTGGCCGGGTCCGGCGCGCACACCAAGGACGCGGCGTTCCCGAACACCTTCGCCGGATGCGAGACCAGCGTCTGCAGCCCCCGCAGCGGCATGCCCGCCCGGGTCCGGGACATCCGGTCACTGACCAGCACCTGGCATTACGCTCCGGCCCACCGCTGGAAGGGCGACGCCACCTACGACATCTGGTTCGATCCGCGGCCGCGAACCCGCGGGCAGGACACCGGCGCGGAGATCATGATCTGGACCGACACCCGGGGCCTGGGCAGGCCCGCCGGGCATGCCGTCAAGATCGACGGCGCCCAGTGGCGGTACAGCTGGCACCGGGCCGCGAACAAACACGGGCAGTCGTGGAACTACCTGCTGTTCTGGAAGGCCTCGCCGAGCGACCGGATCGACAGCCTGCCCCTCAAGTCGTTCGTCACGTTCGCGGAGTGGCGGCGCCTGGTCCTGCCCCGGTGGTATCTCACCGGCGTGGAGGCCGGATTCGAGCTCTGGTCCGGCGGGACGGGCGCGCGGACCGAGGACTACACGGTGTCCCTCGCGTCCCGGTGACCCGCGGCCGCGTAGGGCCAGGCTCAGGGGAAAGCCGGGGGTTTCCCCCATGTCACGCCCAGGGATGGCTTGGTAGACAACAGGTATGCAAGTCGCAAGTGCCTCGCCGACCAGGCTGACCAGGGGGAACATGCTATGAGGTACACGCCGAAGCACGCCAGGCCCGGTCCGCCGGACGCCGCCGGGCCGGGCGGCCGCCAGTCCGTCGACGGCAGCCGGGGGCGGCACGCGGCCCCGGCGAAGGGGCACGCGATCCCGGCGCAGAAGCGGCGATCCGTTCGGGCTAATTCGGTTCCCAGCGGGCCCGCAGGGCGGGGATGACCTCGCGGGCGAACAGGCGGCGTTCCTTCGAGCTGAACAGCTCGACGATCAGGCGGCGGGCGCCCGTCTCCTCCAGGACGTCGCTCAGGCGCTCGACCAGCTGATCCGGGGTGCCGGACACGGCGATGGCCGGGCGGTTCGGCTTCTTCGCGACCGTGTCCTCCGGGGACTGGCCGACGTGGAACTCGGCGTCGGTCTCGGGGAGTTTCCGGCCCCCGCCGGCCAGATAGATCGACAAGAATCGCCCGAACGAGCGGGCCAAACTGTCCAGGTTGCGTTCCGCCTCTTCCTCGCTCTCCCCGATCGCGACGAACCGCTCGATCATCAGGTTCGCGCCCGTGCCGCCGTGGCCGTGCTCGGCGGCGGTCTTCACGTAGTGGTCGAGGGCCTCGCGGTGGTCGGCGTTGGAACCGAAGTTACGCATGATGGACCAGCCGTTGGCCGCGGCCTTCCCCATCGTGTCCAGGCTGGAGCCGCCCAGCCACACCGGGAGCGGGTCCTGCAGGGGCCGCGTCGCGATGGTCGTCGGCTCCGTGACCTGGAAGAAGCGGCCGTCGAAGGTGAAATCGCGTTCGGTGAGGGCGAGGCGGAGCAGGTCCAGGGCTTCGGTCCACCCCTGGTTGAGCTCCTCGGGCGAGAGGTTCCGGCCGGTCGCGAACAGGGCTTCCTTCGGCACGCCCCGGCCGAGGCCGAGTTCGAAGCGGCCGCCGCTGAGCAGGTCGAGCGTGCCGGCTTCCTCGGCGACCCGGACCGGGTGGTACAGCGGCAGGACGGTCACCGCGGTGCCGAGCCGGATCGTGGTGGTCTGGCCCGCGGCGGCGGCCAGCAGCAGGTGCGGGGACGGGCAGGTCATGAGCGGCGCGTGGTGCTCGGTGAGGGTGGCGCCGTCGAAGCCGAGTTCCTCGGCCTCGGCCGTGAACCGCACGAAGTCCTCGATCTGGCGGCGCTGCCAGCGGGGATCGTGGACGTCGGCACCGGGTTCGGTGCCGTGAAGCCCGACGCCGTACGTGTGGACGAACTTCAGCGTCCGGGGGTCTTCCGCGATGGGGGCGCTCACGCCCACATCGTCCGTGCGGCCCCGGGACGCGTCAAGAGGCCGTCCGGAAGGGCACATTCCGTTGCCTTTCCGGGCACACAGGTCCGCCTGGCGATTGCGGGCGGCCATAATTTCCGGAACGAGATCGTCGGACCGACAGGGGGTGGGGGTGGCCGCGGACTTCCCGCAGCCCCGGGCCGTGCGGCAGCTGGCCGAGCTCGTTCCCGGCACGCTGATCGGCGGGTACCGGATCGAGGGACAGGCCGGTGCCGGAGGGATGGCGGTGGTGTTCCGGGCCCGGGAGGAGTCACTCGGCCGCCCCGTGGCGCTGAAGGTCCTCTCGCCCGGGATGTCGTCCGACGCGGAGTTCCGGGAACGGTTCGTCCGCGAGTCGCGGGCGGCGTCCGCCGTTGACCATCCCAGCATCATTCCGGTGCACGCGGCCGGGGAGGATCGCGGCGTCCTGTACCTGGCGATGCGGTACGTGGCCGGCGGGGACCTGCACTCGCTCGTGGAACGGGAAGGGCCGCTGCCGCCCGAGCGGGCGATAGCCCTGCTGGCCCCCGTGGCGTCGGCGCTGGACGCGGCGCATGCCGCGGGCATCGTGCACCGGGACGTCAAGCCCGCCAACGTGCTGATCGACAGCAGCCCCGGGCGCGCCGACCATCCGTACCTGTCCGATTTCGGGCTCGCGAAGCGGCCGGCGCTGCCCGGCATGACGAACGCCGGTGAGTTCGTCGGGACCGCCGGGTTCGCCTCCCCCGAGCAGCTGGCGGGCCATCCGGTGAGCCGCCAGACCGACCAGTACGGGCTCGCGTGCGTCGCCTACCTGATCCTGACCGCGTCCATGCCTTTCCACAGCGGGGACCCGCAGGTGACGCTGTGGGCGCAGATGTCCAAGTCCCCGCCCCGCGTCACCGACCGGCGGCCGGACCTGCCGCCGGAGGTCGACCGGGTCATCGCCCGCGCGCTGGCCCGGGACCCCGCCGAGCGGTTCGCGTCGTGCGGTGAGTTCACGGGCGCGCTGCGACAGGCACTCGCCGCGACGACGCCGCCTCCGCCGCCCGCGGTGACGCCCGCGCGGCCGCGGAAGGCCCCGATCGTCATCGGAGCCGTGGCCCTGGCGGTCGTCGGGGCGGCAGCAGCCGCGCTGGTGCTGCTGCCCGGCGGCCACGCCCAGACCGCCGCGTCCCCGCGCCGGGCGGCGCACCCTCCAGCGCCGGCGCCGAGGACCCGGCCGCCGGTGACCCTGCCGGCGGCAGCTGGGTGGTGGAAGATGGACGAGGGTTCGGGCAACGTCGCCCATGACAGCGCGGGCAGCCATCCCGCGACCGGGACCGGCACCGGCTGGTGCGGCACCAAGAACTGCATGACGTTCAACGGGACGAGTTCCGCGCTCGTTACCGGCGGGCCGGTCGTGAACACCGCCCCCGGGCACAGCTTCACCGTGTCAGCCTGGGTGGCGATGGGCGCCGCGGTGCCCGGCGGCCTCATCACCGCGGTCAGCCAGGACGGCGCCGCCAACAGCGGTTTCTACCTCGAGTACTCCGGCGCCGACCAGTGCTGGGCGTTCGCCCGGGTCAGCACCGACGTCAAGAGCCAGCCGGCCGCCCCGTACCGGGCGCTCGGCTGCACCGGCTCCTACACCGACTGGACCTACCTGACCGGCGTTTTCGACGCGACGGGCAACCAGGAGCGGATCTACGTGAACGGGAAGCTGGAGGGCACCGCGAAGGACCCGGCCCCGTTCGCCGCCAACGGCCCGCTGGTCATCGGCCGCGGCCAGGGCAGCGGCGGCGGCATCAACTGGTGGCCTGACGCCATCGGCAACGTCGAGGCCTTCAATACCGCCCTGACCAGCGCCCAGGTCAGGCTGCTGTACTCACGGCGGTCGTAGGGCCAGTCCGCGGCCCGTTGAATCCGGTCACTGTTCCCCGGGTGCTTTCCGCTGCTCGCGCCCGGCCAGCGCGCCGGGCGGTTCACTCACTGACATTTCCTAGACACCTGTCCGGACACTCTTCCAAAGAAGGTAGAACACGTTCTAGAGTGTGCCCATGAGCAATCGCATCCGGACGGAGGACGCCAGTCCCGGAGTCCGGCTGATCACCTTCGACCGGCCCGAGGCCCGGAACGCCTTCGACCTGGCGATGTACGCGGAGGCGGCCGCCGCGTTCGGCGAGGCGGCGGCCGACGACTCGGTCCGGGTCATCGTCATGACCGGCGCCGGCGCGGCTTTCACCGCGGGACAGGACCTCCGCGAACTGGCCGCGCTCGCCCGGGCCTCGGACGGCGACGGCGCCCGCGACATGGCGGCCCTCGGCTTCCCCGCGCTGCTGAACGCGGTCACCGCCCTGGACAAGCCGCTCATCGCCGCGGTTAACGGCGCCGCCGTCGGCCTGGGCTTCACGCTGCTCGCGCACGCGGACCTGGTCTACGTCGCCGAGTCGGCCCGGCTGCGCGTCCCGTTCGCCGAGTACGGGGTTCCCCCGGAGGCGGCGAGCAGCTACCTGCTCCCCCAGCGGCTCGGCTGGCAGCGCGCCGCCCAGGTCCTGTTCACCGGCGACTGGGTCAGCGCCGCCGACGCCGTCGAGTGGGACATCGCCCTGCGCGCCTGCCCCGACGACGAGCTGCTCGGCGTCGCGCTGACCGAAGCCGCCCGGATCGCGCGCGCGTCCCTTCCGGCCCTGCGCGGCATCAAGCGCCTGATGCAGGCCTGGCAGCATCCGCACGTCGACGCCGCCCTCAGCGCCGAAGCCGACGCCTACACCGCCCAGCTCGGCACCACGACCACGATCCCCGCCCCGAAAGGCTCGCGATGACCGCCACCCAGTCCCCCCTGACGTTCAGTCCCTACGACTACGCCATCCACGAGGACCCGTATCCCGTCTACGCGCGGCTGCGCGACGAGGCGCCGGTCTACCGCAACGACGAACGGGATTTCTGGGCCCTGTCCCGCTACGAGGACGTGTCCGCGGGGTTCCGGGACAGCAAGCGGCTGTCCAACTCCTACGGCATCTCCCTGGACGAGTCCTCCTGGGGCCCGGACGCGCACAAGGCGGGCTCCTTCCTGGCGATGGACGATCCCCGGCACGCCCGGCTGCGCTCCCTGGTCTCCCGCGGTTTCACCCCGCGGCGCGTCAACGAGCTCACCGGCCGGATCGGCGAGCTCGCCCGCCAGCACCTGGTGCCCGCCCTTGAGGCCGGCGAGTTCGACGTCGTCACCGACTTCGCCGGAAAGTTCCCCATGGACGTCATCTCCGAGCTCATGGGCGTGCCCGAGGCCGACCGCGATCGCCTCCGCACCCTGGCGGACACCGTCCTGCACCGGGACGAAGGGGTCTTCGACGTCCCGCAGGAGGCGATGGAAGCGGCCCTGTACCTCATCGGCTACTACTCCGACATGCTCGCCGAGCGGCGCAAGCGGCCTTCGGATGACCTCACCACCGCCCTCATGAACGCCGAGATCGACGGGGACCGCCTGTCCGACGATGACATCATCGCGTTCCTGTTCCTCATGGTCGTGGCCGGCAACGAGACCACGACCAAGCTGCTCGCCAACGCCGTTTACTGGGGCTGGAAGAACCCCGCGCAGCTGGCCAAGCCCCTCGGCGACCCGGCCCGCGTTCCGGACTGGATCGAGGAGACCCTCCGCTACGACACCTCCAGCCAGATGATCGCCCGGCTCGCGACGGCGGACATCACCGCCCACGGCGTGACCATCCCGGAGGGCGCCCGGGTGCTCCTGCTGCTCGGCTCGGCCAACCGCGACCCGCGGGCCTTCCCCGAGCCGGACACCTACGACCTGGACCGCGGCCGCGAGGTCACGACGCAGATCGCCAGCTTCGGCTTCGGCCCGCACTTCTGCCTCGGCGCGCACCTGGCCCGGCTGGAGGCCCGCATCGCCCTCACCGAACTCGTCACCCGGGTCTCCGGCTACGAGATCGACGAGGCCCGCGCGGCCCGGGTCCACTCCAGCAACGTCCGCGGCTTCGCCACCCTCCCCGTCCGGGTGACGAAGCGTTAAGGCGCGCCTCAGGCGTCGTGGAAGAGCAGGCCGAGGGTGTGCCGCTGGCCTTCGGTGATGGCCGAGACTCCGTGGCGGACCGGGGCGGCAAACCATCCCCGAGCCGAACGGACCGGCCGGTCCCGGGTCGTGAACACGTAACCCTGACAGTGGGGCAGCAAGGTCGCGGTGCCCCGCGACTGGGCCCGCGGCCGCTGCTCCACCAGCAGGAACTCGCCGCCCGTGTGGTCGGCGCCGGGCTCGTTCAGGTTGACCACCACCTGCAGGGGAAACACGAGGTCCCCGTACAGGTCGCGATGGAGCGCGTTCCAGTCGCCCTTGCCGTAGCGGAGCAGGATCGCGGTCGGCTTGACCTGCCCGGCGGCGTGGCACATGTCCAGCCACTCATCGAGAGTGTCCGGCCAGGGCGCTTCCCGGCCGAGCTTGGCGTACCAGTCCCGGGCGATCGGCAGCAGTCTCGGGTACAGGGCCTGTTTCAGCTGCTCGACCGGCTCCGGGTAGGGCGTGGTGAAGTAGCGGTAGGTGCCCTCGCCGAACCGGTGCCGGGCCATGTGGACCGTGGAGCGGAACCGGGCGGGTTCATCGTAGAGGCTCTTGAGGTGGTCCGCTTCCTCCGGGGTGAGCAGCGGGGGCAGGAGCGCCCCGCCGTAGTCGCTGAGCTCGGTGGTGACGGCGTCCCAGTCGGCGCCGTCGACACGCTGCTTCCAGTGGTTCACGAGGTCTCCTTCCGGGTCTCGAGGTTCAGGAGGGTCGCCTTGGCTTCGGCGCCGCCGACGTAGCCGCCCCGGGTTCCGTCGGCCTTCAGGACCCGGTGGCAGGGGACGACGACCGGGAGCGGGTTGGTGGCGCAGGCGGTGCCGACGGCGCGGACCGCCTTCGGGTTGCCGACGAGCTCGGCGACCTGGCCGTA
>Ga0131853_10004462_pt1 | contig 25093 bp, 18 predicted proteins | sample TergutLab28metaG_FD_92764 | JGI IMG/M metagenome (GOLD analysis project Ga0131853, IMG submission 92764) | Labiotermes labralis P1 segment gut microbial communities from Petit-Saut dam, French Guiana - Lab288 P1 (version 2) (version 2) | ecosystem: Host-associated > Arthropoda: Insects >...
CTATACGGAAAATTAACGTACATGCATTGTGGTGAATGCACGTAGCTTTTGCGAAGCAAATGCAGTGCATGAACCGCCTACAATGCATAGGAAATTTTCCGCACCGAAAGCAAAACTGCTATAGCAATTTGGTTTTGCCTAGCCTTAGCACCGCCGGCCATCTTGCCGGTACATTTCAAACTTCATCGGAAAGCGGCCTAATGTCGCCGACTTTCCGTCTCGTTTTTGGACAACGCAAAATCAAATTGCTGTATTTATGAATTTTTGTGGGAGAGTTTGTCCTTTTATGGCTAGTTTGGTATACTGTAATACCGAAATAACATAAAGCGCGAAAAGCAAAGGAGATAACCTTCATGAACGAAGTCAAAAAAATTTATATTGCCGATGATGAAACAAGCATAAGACTTGCAATAAAGACATTTTTAGAAAATGCGGGGTACGTGGTTGAGGATTTTGAAAACGGCGATTTACTTCTTGCCGCGTTTAAAGAGAATGCTGCGGACTTGGTCGTTTTGGATGTTATGATGCCCGGTTCCAATGGCTTCGTCGTTTGTAAGACGCTACGGGAGAAAAGTGCCGTGCCCATAATAATGCTAACAGCGCGGGATAGTGATTTGGATTATGCAACCGGATTGGATTTAGGAAGTGACGATTATTTGATAAAGCCTTTTTCTCCAATGGCGTTGGTTTTGAAGATAAAGGCGATTTTTAGGCGAATGGAACTTGACCAGAAGACTTACGGGGAAAAGTTGTGAAAATGAGAAAAAAGAAAATTAAAATAAGGCAAAGGCTTCTTATCGCTTTTTCCGCTATGCTATTCTTTTCATTTATGTTGACGGGAGTTATTTTCAATGTCGCGATGAGGCTGTTTATGGTAACAGATGAATACCGTGCGCTTATAATCTATGGTGACCGAGCGGAAATTTTGCAGCGTATTTCTGAACGAACAAACCTGATTATGATTATTTTAGTTTGCATAATGTTTGTTATGTCGGTTATTATTACGTACTTTTTGTCAAACTCACTAACACGCCCCATCGAAAAACTTGATAAATTTGCGTTAAGCATCGGTGAAGGAAATTTTGCTACTAATGAATTTGAATTTAACGAAAAGGAACTTGCCGACCTTAACATGGCTCTAAATAAATCCGTAAAACAGTTGGCCAATTATGATAGTGAACAGAAAATTTTCTTTCAAAATGTTTCTCACGAGTTGCGGACGCCAATAATGTCAATCAAGTGTTATGCCGAAGGGGTTTTGTATGGTTTTATGGATTCCAAACAGGCAAGCGAAACAATTTTGCGGGAAACGGATAAATTAACCGACTTAGTGTCAGACTTGTTGTATATATCCAAGATTGACAACATTACAACGGCATATACCACCACAAATTCAAATTTAATTGATATAATTCGTGATTGTGCGGCTAGGCAACAGGCGGTTGCGGAAAAGGAACAGATTAAATTTGTGTTTGATTTTAAAGAAAATGCGATTGACTACAAATGTGTTACCGAGTTAATTTCAAGAGTGGTTGACAATTTAATTTCCAATGCGATACGATATGCAGACTCGGAAATTATTTTGTCTTGCCACAGGTTTACCAATCATATTGAAATTAGCGTGATAGACGATGGAAACGGTATTGAACCCGAGCTTATACCGCATATTTTTGAACGTTTCTATAAAGGTAAGGACGGAATCCATGGTATGGGTTTGGCAATCGTAAAAACAATAGTTGAACAACATAACGGCAGTGTAAAAGCCAAAAACGCAGGTGGCGGCGCAATATTTACAATAAATTTACCTGTGTAAAGTATAGGAGGGTGTAAAATGCCTACAAGATTTAGTGATGAAGAATTTGCTAAACTGAAAAAATTGCTGCCTGTTTATGAATGGGCGCGGCAAACTTTTATGACCAAATTAAATATCATCTGCGAAGATCTCAGAAATTTCCAAGGAAATGATTCCATTGAATATATAAAAAGCAGAATTAAATCGCCGGAGAGCATCGCGCAAAAACTTCACAGGCTGAATGTCGGTGTTACCACAGACAATTTGAAAGCACATTTGCGAGACATTGTAGGAATCCGCATTATTTGTTCTTTCGCCAAAGATATTTATTTTTTAGCTGACTTACTGCGGGAAATGCCAGACATAAACATAGTAAGCGAGAAAGATTATGTGAGCAAGCCCAAACCAAGCGGTTACCGTAGTTATCACCTTATTATTGAAATCCCAATTTTTTATTCGGGGAAAACCGAAAACATACCGATAGAAATTCAAATCCGCACCGAAGCAATGAATTTTTGGGCATCTTTGGAGCATAAGGCACACTATAAGTATCAAAATCATATTCCGCAGCATTTAAGCGACGAGTTTGTTATCATTGCCGACAAAATTTCCGAATTGGATAATCGAATGTTCTTGATTCATGAAATTATTTCGTTAATAAATGAGGAAAGTTAGTAGAGCTGTCCTTGAACGCAAAGCGACAAAAAAAATTGTGTCGGTTATAGGACAGGTCTAGTCTATAGCGCGCGTAAGCGTGCTTTATTTATTCCTCACGCCCTGTATGAAGAGATGCGTTTTTCGGCGGGCCGCCCCTATAAGCACTTGGCGGGATACCAAATCGCTTGCGAAACATTCTTGAAAAGTTTGCGCTATCAGTATAGCCCACATACCTTGCCACTTCACAAGGCGGCATATCATGGCGAATCAATAGCCCTGCTGCCATATCTAAACGAAAATCCACAACATAACGCTGTGGCGACTTGCCCGTGTGTTTGCGAAAGATTTTGCTGAAATAGCACCTATCCAGGTTTAAATCTTCAGCCAATTTATCTACCCTAAGTTCTTGCTGATAATTGTTTTTTATATAATTTTGCGCCATACGAACGTAGCGAAGTGTTCTGTTTTGGATTGAATTTGATTGCCTGTCTAACAATGAAAATAGTTCATATAGTTTGCTGCAAATATACAATTCCCGCCCAGATTCGATATAGTTACTATCGGATATTGCACGAAATATATGCGCACATTCCGAGGCCGTAATTACATATGAAGAAAGTATCGCGGAAAGATCCAGCGCAGATTCAAATCCTACCCAACAGTAATGCCAAGGGTCCTTGCTGTCGGCTATGTAGGTCGTTTCCTCATGCGGATAAATTACAAATATTTGCCCCTCCGTTGGGGAAAAATCTCCTTTTGGCGTATGATACACGCCGTGCCCACTAAATACATAATGTAAAACATAATACGACCGGGTAAATGGCCCGTAGCCGTTTCGGATAGAATACCTTATAGGAGAGCATTGCTGCCAGCCACATTCCAGTGGATTTATATCGTGAAATTTCCGGTCTTCCAGCAAAATATCTTTTCGCATTTCTACACCTCTCTGGCAGATATTACAAGATAATTAGACACATTATAGCAAATACTGGACACAGTGTGCAATGTCCTTCCCAACATTGTTGTGATATTATACATTTACGAAAGCCAATGTACATATTTTAGTGTAGGAGGTTTTTATGAACATACGCTATAAAAAAACGCTTAGGAAAATGGCAAACCGCTGGCAGTTATATCTGCTGCTCATTGTTCCTGTTGCGTTTGTTTTTGTATTCTCTTACATGCCAATGTATGGTGTGCAAATTGCCTTTAGGCAGTACAATTTGCGCTTGGGCATTTCGGGCAGCCCGTGGGTTGGCCTCAGGTGGTTTAGGATGTTTTTTGAATCGCCCATGTTTTCACGCATAATGTTAAACACCATCCGCATAAGCTTATATTCGCTGGCGGCAAGTATACTCCCGCCAATAATGCTTGCAATTGCCATAAATGAAATGCGCAACCGTACTTATAGCAAAGCTGTACAACTTATAACTTATATGCCGCACTTCCTGTCTGTTGTGGTTATTACCAGTATTTTGCATCAGTTGCTGTCTTTAAACGGGTTGTTTAATCAAGTTTTAATGGATTTTGGCTTCGATCGTATTCAGTTTTTGGGGAGGCCAAATATGTTTCCGCATATTTTTGTATGGTCGGAAGTTTGGCAGCATTCCGGGTTTAACGCCATTATATTTATTGCGGCACTCTCGGGAATAAACCCGGAACTGCAAGAATCCGCAACCATAGACGGCGCAAATATCTGGCAGCGCATACGGCATATCGACATCCCCGGCATATTGCCTACAGTGGTTATATTGCTGATTTTACGTTCCGCAGGCATTCTAAGTGTCGGTTTCGAAAGAGTCTTTCTGCTTCAAAACCCAATGAACATGCAAACATCGGACGTTATTGCAACCTATGTATTCCGGATGGGCCTGCATAACATGGAGTTTGGTCTTGCTTCGGCAGTCGGGTTGTTCCAGTCGGTGGTGTCGTTTATGATGATTTTGATTGTAAACACAATATCCCGGCGACTTACCGAAAGCAGTTTGTGGTAGAAGGAGGGCTTTCTAAATGCAAAAAACACAGGGCAAGAAATCAAGGATGCAAGATCCTTTTGCCGACAAGGTCTTTCACGTATTAAACTGGACATTCCTGACGCTGGTTATGCTGGTAATACTGCTTCCGCTTATGAACGTGGTGAGCAGCTCACTAAGCGACCCTTTTATGCTTGGTACAGGCCAGGTACGCCTGTTCCCCAGGGGGTTTAATTTAGATGCTTACAGGACACTATTGCAGCAGCAGACATTAATGAGGGGGTTCTATAATACGCTGTTTTACACAATTGTAGGCACTACGCTAAATGTTATCGTTACCATAATGTGCGCCTACCCCCTTTCCAGAGACGATTTGCCCGGCAGGAAGATATTTATGTTCTTCTTCACATTTACCATGCTGTTTTCTGGCGGTATGATACCAACTTACTTGCTAATCCATTCGCTGAACCTGTTAAACACGCGCTGGGTTATGATACTGCCCGGTGCAATGTCTGTCTTTAACATGATTATTGCCCGTACGTTTTTTATGAACACCATACCCAAAGAGCTTAGCGAGGCGGCAGAAATAGATGGAGCTTCCGACTTTAAGCTGATACTAACGGTTATATTGCCGCTTTCCAAACCAATAATAGCGGTGCTGATACTCTTTTATGCGCAAGGGCATTGGAACTCGTTTTTCTCTGGGTTTATGTACCTGACAGACCGCAACCTGTTTCCTTTGCAAGTTGTTTTACGTAATTTTATAACCAACATTGCCGCAATGCTGGATGCCGCTGCTATTGATGGCGGTGGCGGCGGTATGGCTGAGGCACAGCAAATCGCGCTGTTCCAAGACGTGGTTAGGTATGCGGTTATTGTGTTTACCAGCATACCCATCATCTTAGTTTATCCTTTTGCCCAAAAATATTTTATCAAGGGCGTAATGATAGGTTCATTAAAGGGGTAATACCAAAACTATTGGGCAAGTGCCTTGCCCCCCGGAGTTGATGCCAAAAGCATCACGAGGAAGTGTAGGTGGGATTCATTCTCAGGATCGGTTGCAAGGCAACCTGCATTCCGAAACGGCGGGGTATACACCGGCGAAGTCGGCGATGCGAAGCATCGGGCCACCCGGCCAATGGGCGAAGCCCATGAGAGGGTTTGGGGCAGAGCCCCATTTTAAAGGAGGAAATTTTATGAAGCGGAAGTTACTGTTGGCACTCGCAGCCACCATGACCATGGCTGCACTGCTTGCGCTATCCGGATGTACACGCGGCGACCAAGGCGCCCAACCGGGCCGCCAAGCGGGGGAAGCATTTGTTTCTCACCCAAACCTTAACCCATTAGGCATGCTACCCTTAACCCAGGAGCGTGAAACACTGCGGGTAGTGTATTCGCGGGCCGGCGACTTGCCTGAAAACTATATGGCAATGCGCATGACCGAAGAAATGGGCATAGACTTTGACTGGCTTAACATTCCCGTCGATGCTTTTAGAGAAAGAGTCGTACTTATGTTTGCCAGTTCCGAGGAGATTGATTTGATTGTATCGCCCAATGCCGCGGCCGCAAGGTTTAACAGAATGGAAGAGTTTAGGTTTGTTACACAAGGGCTTTTAACGCCGCTTAACGACTTTATAAACTATTCCAGCTACTTCATCCGGCCAATATTTGAGGAACACCCGCAGTTTTGGGCGGCAGGCACTACACCGGACGGCAACATATACACCATCCCTTCGCTTTCTATTCCGGGTGTAAGCGGCGCATTCCACTCAACAGCATCTTTTAAAATGTGGGTTAACTACGATTGGCTAACAAGGCTTAATATGCCGATTCCCACATGTACAGAAGAATTTTACGAAATGCTGGTCGCATTTAGAGATTTGGATGCCAATGGCAGCGGCGACCCAAGTACGCAAATTCCATTCAGCACAATAATGGTAGGCCCTGCAACGCAAATTGACGGGTTCCTTATGAACGCTTTCACATTCAACGACCCAAGGCCCTACACTAACGCCCAACGCCTGCGTGTTAACGCCGAAGGCCGGGTAGAAGCGTCCTTTATGTGCCCCGGTTACAGGGAAGGCTTGCGCTATCTTCACAGGTTGTTTGCCGCCGGTTTAATCTGGCCCGACTCGTTTACACAAGACCGTGCCACACAACACGCATTAAACGATGCTGGTGATTTCACACGCATTGGCGCACTGCCGGGGCAACATGCAGGGTTGTTAACAGCCAGTTTGGGCGCATCTGACCGCTGGATGGAATATGTTATTATTCCTCCGTTAAGAGGCCCTGATGGCTTTGTTGTAACACCAACCGACCACCATACCGGTAACTCGCATGCTAACGGTATGATTCCTGTCACATCACGCAACCCGGAACTGGCGTTCCGTTTAATGGATGTACTACACGACGAATATTGGACATTGCGCATGAACTGGGGCCCATACGGTTACGCATGGCGTACAGCTGAGCCCGGCGAACTGGGAGCGGATGGACGTCAAGCTCAATTTGCTAACTTCCCAATGCCTCAAGACCATCCGTTTTTTGGCAACCAACACCTGCATGGCTGGCCCGGCGCACCTATAACCCATACAGGCGTAGCGCGTTCGCAAGACCCAAGAGCCCCTGCGGGCCAAGGCCACGAAGTGGTTCTTTACAGAGGAACGTTGGCGTACGTGCCTTATTTAGTCAATCAACGCTATATCGTGCCGGCGTTCTACTACCTGGAAGATGAAATTTCACAAGTTAGTGTCCTGGCCGCTACAATCAATCCTTTTGTAGAGGAAAATATTGTCCGCTTTGTTACCGGCGACAGATGCCTCGATACGCAGTGGGATAGCTTCTTGCAAGACCTGCAAAGGATTGGTATTGACCAGTATCTGGCATTGGTTCAAGCAGGATATGACCGTTGGAGAGAACTAACAGGGAATTAGGCGGCCTGGGCAGTCTTTTCCAGAAAGGAAAATATGTATGAGGATTTTGAAACGCAGTACCGCTCTCTTATTGGTGCTTGTACTGATACTTGCGCCAGTTCCCCCGCAATTATTTGCAGAAGAATCACCCTCCCTCATTTCGCCATCTTCAACCACTACTGCTTTCTCAGATTGGGCTTCGGCCATAAGCTTCCTTGACCCTGCCAGCACAGGTGCTTATGGAACCGCTCCTATCGGAACGGGGACAGGAAGCGCGGCATCTACGGGAAGTTCAAATCTGGTTCCCCGCATGACTGCGGCTAACGCTAATGTGGTAAGAGCAACCGGCTCCGGTAGCCCGGCATGGAACGCTTTTGACCATTTCCGTTACACCCCAAATGTGCAAATTGGCAACTGGTGGGCCTCTAATACCGCTACCGGTATGCAACGCCCCGCCACCGGGAATGTAGGGATAGCCATAGATCTTTTGGATGGTGCACCTGCTGATGCTCCATGGCCCGTGGCCGATACTGTAATTTTACATGTAACCAGGCAAAATGGAAGCGCTCCGTTTGGCTTTGACCCTACCTCGGCAAGCAGGGGTATCGCTCGCATATCTATTGAAAGCGGCAGTTCATCCGCTTGGTCTGCGTTAGGCGGCAACACGTGGGGAGATATTGTAGATAACCCAACCGGTTTGAATATCTTGGAGGACGAATTAGGCTCTGAGTGGCGTACTTTCGGCCAAGTTCATTCCATGCCGTCCCCTAATTCGGATGCGGTGTTTGTGTTTAGAACAGACAACCCCGTGCCCGTGCGCTATTTAAAGGCAATGGTGGAGATTACTGTGCCACCCGGCCCCGGAAATCTTCCCGGAAATCATGTGCTTATACCATCATTTGAAGTGTATAATTCACAAGCCGCTGTGCCGCCTTCATCGGTGCACAATTTCCCTAATTGGCCAACGGCTTTGGCTTTTCTTGACCCTGCAGATACAGGGGCATTTGGTGCTGCTCCTATAGGAACAGGCCCGGGCAGCGCGGCACCTACAGTAAATATGAACCTGGTGCCAAACATTACCGGGCCAAGTGCTGCGGTAAGGTCAACTCCGTCGGGCGGGGCGGTTGGCGGAGCGGCATGGAATGCCTTTGACCATTTCCGCCGTACTCCAAACAATGTGCAACAGGGCAACTGGTGGGCCACGAACACTGCTACCGGCCTGCGGCGCCCAGAAACGGGAAGCGTTGGGATAGCCATAGACCTTTTAGATGGCGCACCCGCTGATACCCCGTGGCCTATGGCCGATACGGTCGTTTTACATGTAACCAGGCAAAATGGCAGCCCGGCGTATGTTTTTGGTAATACGCCTACAAACAGAGGTATCACCCGCATGTCTATTGAAAGCGGCAGCGCAGCAGCTTGGGAACAGTTAAGCGGCAGCACCTGGGGTGATATTGTCGATAATACCACCGGCTTAGATAGCCTGGAAGGCGAATTAGGATTGGAATGGCGTACTTTTGGCGCGGTTAATAACCTGACATCTCCTCCGCTTAATCAATATGCCGTGTTTGTTTTCCGGACCGGCACCCCCGTACCTGTGCGCTATTTGAAAGCAATGATAGAGATTTACGTGCCGCCAAACGCCGGTGACCTCCCGGGAATCCATGTGCTTGTACCATCTTTTGAGGTCTTTAACTCACAAGACGGCCCACAGGTTATATTACCGCCAACGGCAAGCCCGGCACCAGGCCACTTTACAACGCCGCAAACCGTTACGCTGTCCGCAGCGGCAGGCACCACCATCCGCTTTACCACCGACGGTACAACACCCACCGCAACCACAGGCGAAATATTTACCGCGCCTATAACCATAGCGGATAGCACCACCATTAGAGCAATCGCTGTTTTGGGTGATGAAATAAGCCCTATGGCAGAATTTGTTTATACCATCAGCGAATTTGCGCCATCACCCTTTGCCGAGCACTACCTAACCCAGCGCGGCGTTGGTTTTGCCGTTATTAGTGCCAGGTACGACGGCATGAGTAATGTAATTGGCCGTCCGGCATTGGTGGATGCAACCCGCGCAGTGGACAGATTCCCTGTGTTTGATATCATCGACGGTTTGCCCGGTACGGTTATCACCGGTCAGTTATACGGGCCCAATGGGCAAGTCGTATATACTATCGACCCTTTAACTGTCCCGGAAGGCGGGCGTGATGTTATCACCATCCCCGATACCGTCCCATTGGTGGCAAATACAACGTACCGTATGGCATTCACTTTAACCTACAACAGCCAAACCTTCTTTGATGCGCGCTATTTCACCGCCATATATAATTTTGACCAATTTAGAGCCACACCCAATTTGCAAAACTCTAACAATGCCAATGTAGCCAATATTCATGTGGATAATGTGGCTAACGCACACCGCGCGTTGCAATTCGGCGATGATGGCAGTCTTAGGTACTATCCAGACTATCGCGGCAACAGAATAATGGACTTCTCTGGTGTGGGTTTCAGGGGTGGCGAGCAAATCCCTAACGTACCTGTTATCAGAGAAATTGGCCCATTCCAAGACCCGTATCGGGATGCCTGGGCTATGATTCAAAGGGCTATTGACGAAGTTTCTGCATTGCCTTTGGATGAAAACGGCTTTAGAGGCGCGCTTTACCTGCGCGAAGGCGTTTACCGCATTAGCCGTCCGTTGCTGGTATCGGCTTCCGGCGTTGTTATTAGAGGCGCGGGTTCCGGATTACCGGCACCAGATCAATTGAGCGTGTCACGCTATCTCTATCCTTACGAAACAAGCCATGTTCCCGGTTCGGCACAAAACCCGATGATTTCCAGAAGGGCTTGCCAAGAATTTGAACCTGGGGTTACCAAACTTATTTCTACCTGGCAGCTATTCCCCGACAATACCAATGTAAGTGCCAACCACAACCAATCTGCCGGGCAATTTAGGACTGACTCCGTTAGCCTTAACCTGGAAAGTTCCGAAAACTGGGACACCTTGGTACACTTTATTGGCCAAAATATCATGGGTACAGGTGTGGCTTTCCGCGCCAATGTACTTGACCAATATGTAGGCATAGGGTCAACTACAATACATTTGGACGATGTAAGCGGCCTTAGCGTTGGGGATATCATTTTTGTATATCGTGGAATCGACGAGAACTGGGCGCATGTTACCTATATGAGCTCGGAGCCTAACAACCCCTGGGCTGCAAACGGAGAACTTGCACCGGGCTTTAGGCCTGCGCCAGAAGCCGCCCTCTTCCAAGAGGTAAGAATACTGGACATCAACTCAACCACGGGAGCCATAATTTTTGACGTGCCTATGACCGATGTTTTGGATATGCGCTGGGGTACATCGTATATTCTCAGGTTTAACCACGACCCTCGTATAACCAACGTAGGTATCGAGAATATCCAGGGCATTTCGCATTTCCAAAGTGATAGCAAGCCACGGATAGACATCCTGGGCATAAGCCTTTACAGCTACAACGACGAAAACCATCCAATGCAGTTTATCAGCATGGCATTTGTGAAAGATGCCTGGGCAAGGGATTGGGTATCCTATCACTTTGACAGAGGTTTTACCACTCAATTGTCTGCCAATATTACCGTTCAAGATGCGTATGTGCTTGAGCCGGTAAGCTTGGCAAATGGCGGCGGTCATAGATACGCGTTCTTTATCCGCCGCTCTACCCGTGTATTGGTGCAGCGTGGATATGCGAATTTCTCACGTCATGCCTTCACCTGGACATTCTATGTTTCGGGGCCAAACGTTATTTTTGACAGTTCCGCACCTTTCCAAACAAACTCATCTGAGCCGCACATGCGCTGGTCTTCTGGCGGGTTATTTGACAATGTTAGGGCGCGTATTGCCATAAACAACCGTTGGGAATGGGGCACAAGCCAAGGCTGGCCAGGCGTAAACTATATAATGTACAACACATTCGGGCCATTTGTTATATCCCAGCCTCAAATAGCTCCAAACTTTATTCTGGGCCATTATTGGACAGATACCTTGGAAAATCGCCGCAGATATTCCCATACTGGCGACATTGTTACAGGGCGTTTTGCCTTCCAAAGAGGCAGTGTGGCAAACGATGTATTGCTTGCCCGCGGCCTAAACGCCGGAGCAGTACCCAACTTGCCGGCCTATGAATACGGCATTGGCAGAGGCAGGCCCCTAAACCCTGCAGATGATAACATGCCAAGCAGCCTATTCTTGCAGCAAATAGCAGATGCCAGAGGTGCCGCCGCCGTAGATATCATTATAGATAACCGTATGCCGCCGCGCGACCAATGGATTGCTCACCCGGATAAAGTAATTGACCCGCCAGACGAAACAGAAGCCCTGTTTTTGTCCAGCCTGACTATCGGCGGAGTACCGGTTCCTGGCTTTGCTCCAACAAGGTTCTTCTATAATTTCACCTTGCCGTTTGGGTTTGTAGCGTTCCCGGAAATAGCGGCGACTACAGATCAAAATGCCGATATAACTGTAGAAATAGTGGGTATGCAAGCCATAATAACCCTGACCGACCGCGAGTGGGCCCACAACATCGAAATATATCGCATCAACTTTGATACGCCGGATGTGTTTCCGGTACTCACTGCCAACGCAGACCCCCAATATTCTGTAAACCTATTATTGGGTAATACCTCTCATCATACAGCCAATTTATACCGCTGGTCCAGCAACATGACCCCGTCTTGGGTTAGAATCTATCTTGGCCCTGTACCCAAAACAGTGGTGGGTGTAAACCTAGGCTTTGTGCCGGGCAACGATGTCCGCAGGAACTTGGCACGTTTCGAGTATTCTGTCGATGGCGGTACTTGGCACGAGATCACCAACGGAACCGTTCATAGCTCGCACAACCCGACCCCTGTACCTTGGGAGTTCTTGGAGCGCGCTGGCGGAAGTTTTGTCCTGTCGCTTCCTACGGATGGCAGAGAAACCCTCATAAACCCGCCCAACGATTTCCAAACATTTATGTTTGACGTTCCGGCAGAGGCTACGTTTATACGCGTCTTGAGTGATGGCCGCCTGGTAGGGAACGCCGTAAACGCATGGTTTAACATTTTCCATGTTAGCCCGGTATTCCCGGAAGGTGTCAGCATTGTAGACAGCGAAAGCATACAGGTTTCAGGCGCTAATATCGTGCAAGTAGGACAGCAAATAAACCTGACCGCCACTGTTTATCCCGTCAATGCCACTTATTCTATCCCACGCTGGATTTCCAGTGACGAAAGTATTGCTACTGTTAGCACCGGCGGGGTTGTAACGGGCATATCCCCCGGTACAGTTACAATCACGGCACACACCCTCGATGGCACAGTCATACCTAATACGAGGGTTGTCCCATTCGACACCACTACGCATGAAATAACCGTAACAATGGATGCAACCACCGGGCCATTCACCTTCACGTTGGAAAACTTTAGCCCTCCGGGCATGACCCCACAAGAATACATCCATACCCTGGATGCCGGTGAAACGCTGAGCCGCATCGTAAACGGCTTTGGGTTAAACCAACACGGCGGTATAATCCGCGGCGGTGAAGTAATTGCAGACGGTTGGGTACGCAACTTCCAGCTTAGAGACTGGGTTGTTGTTTCCCCGGAAAGTTTTGAACTCGGCGGCACAGCTTGGTCAAACCGCACAGTTACAATGCCTGATAGCAACGTGACATTGCAAGGCGACTGGGAACAACATGGCGGACGTTATGCAATCATCATATTTAACGCGAATAATGGTGCGTTCTGCGACGCCGAAACCGAAGTCGAAAAACGCTCCCGCATACACGAATACTGGGATGGTGGAAGCCGTCCGTTCCAAAACATTGTAACGTTGGATACGCTTGCCCCAACACCGGAAAAAGCCGGATATGACTTCGTTGGCTGGGCTTTGGCAGCGGACGGCGAAGTGTTAGATGTTGACACACGACTAGATACACCCAAAACGCTGTACGCCATTTGGGAATGGATATACGTTCCGGCTCCTCCAAGGATTGTTGAAGTAGTGCCAAACCCTGTAACTGTACAGCAGGGCGGTACAGCAACAATTACCGTTGTAACCGAAAACATGCCAGCCGGTGCATGGGTTGATTTGAACGTCGCCTGGCATCCGGGTCTATCCGTTGTTGGCGGGCCGGACGGATGCTTCGCATCCTGCTCGCCCATGCATCCAGGGCCACGGTTCTATATCGGTGAAGACGGCACAGCGGTAGTTACCGTTGCCGCAACGGCTAGTGCTCCGCTTGGTCAAGATGGGTTTGGCTTGGCAGCACGCGTAGCCGACCAGTGGGGCGCTCCGGTTATCCTAGACTCTACAATTCTTGTCATTACCGTAATAGAGCCGCCCATACCGCTTATTACCGCAGTTAACCCCAATCCTGTAACCATTCAGCGGAGCGGCACCATTGAAATTGAAGTTGTAACCGAAAACATGCCGGTTGGTACATGGATAGATGCAAATGTCGCATGGCATCCTGGCCTTTCCGTTGTTGGCGGGTCAAGGTTTTACGTTAACGAAAGCGGTGTGGCGGTAATAACGCTTGCCGCAGCGGCGGATGCGCAACTTGGATCCAATGGCTTTAGCGTAGTTGCACACGTGGCAGGCGAGTGGGGAAGCAATATTATTGTGGATAGCTCACTGTTTGTCATTAATGTGGTATAGCAATAATAAACGAAAATCCCGAACAGAATTGCAAGCCTGTTCGGGATTTTTAGTTCTGCTATAGGAAATTGCTCTGTTACGGACTTGGAGAAAACACCGACGACCCGGGTTCTAACGCAATTACAAAAACCAACGTTGCCGAGGGATTCAAATGTATTGTCAGTTGCAGTGATGCAGCGTTTTTTCTTGTTCCGGATGCAAAAGCCGTATCAAACGGGATATTGTTGTTTATAAGGATGCTTGTAATGAAATTGAACTCGTATAGGGAGATTTGCTCGTTGCTAAAAATTTTTCTAAATAGGGTCCCTGAAAGTAACGCAGATATTTGAGTGTCGAACACGATCTCCCCTCCTAAACTATTTTTGGATGCGGAAATAGTATCAAGGTTTATTTTAACATAGTATGCGCCGCATTAAATTTTTGTGAAACAAGCTAACAAAGACGGCACCTCTACCCGATTTCTTCAAGCAAATCCCCGATTTGTTTAATCTTCCATGCGCCGCCGTCATCGGGGTGTTTATCTTCTTTGAAGCCACGCAATGTAAGGTGCGGCGTGTCACCCATGGTAAACAGCAGGCGGGATGGGTTTTTCATTATTGCGGCCGTTAATTTGTCTATGTCTACATTTGCATCTTGGCGAAAAGTTATTACAGTGTTTAACCCCTTTGGGGATATAGATGTTACGCCAAGTTTGCGGGCATTTGCTTTTAGCAGTGCCACATCCAAGAGGTTTATTACCGGCGGCGGCAGGTTGCCAAAGCGGTCTTCTATTTCTTCTTGAACGTCATAATAATCTTGCTGGCTGCCAACCAGTGAGATTTTTTTGTATATCTCGAGCTTTTGCTGTTCGTCCTGTATCAGGCGCGACGGGATATGCGCGTCTACACTTATTTCTATGCTTATTTCTTGTTGCTTTTCTATCGGTTCGCCCCTTATTTCGCCAACGGCTTCGGCCAGTAGCTTGCAATACATATCGTAGCCGACAAGGTCCATTTGGCCGTGCTGGTCTGCGCCCAATAGATTACCTGCGCCCCGTATTTCTAAGTCACGCATAGCAATTTTAAAACCTGCGCCAAACTCCGTAAATTCACGGATAGTTTGCAGGCGTTTTTCCGCCACTTCCCGCAAAACCTTGTCCCGGCGGTACATAAGATAGGCGTATGCCAGGCGGTTGCTTCGCCCAACGCGCCCGCGTAACTGGTAAAGCTGGCTTAACCCCATAAAATCTGCGTTTTGGATTATCATGGTGTTGGCGTTGGGGATGTCCAAGCCTGTTTCTATTATGGTGGTACAAACCAGCACATCTATATCGCCTTCGACGAAGTCGTGCATGATATTTTCAAGCTCTGTTTCGCTCATTTGACCATGGGCGAAAGATACACGCGCCTGTGGTACCAGCTTTTGCACTTGCATTGCTTCTTCTGCAATGTTGCGTACGCGATTGTGCAAATAATAAACCTGCCCGCCCCTGGCAAGTTCGCGGTTTATCGCATCGCGCACAAACTCCTGGTTGTGTTCCATTACATATGTTTGCACGGGTTGGCGGGCTTCGGGCGGTTCGTCCAGGATGCTCATGTCGCGTATGCCCGTAAGGCTGAAATGGAGCGTACGCGGGATTGGTGTGGCGGTTAAAGTCAGTACATCTACATTCGTGCGCATTTCTTTTAATTTTTCTTTGTGGCCTACGCCAAAACGCTGTTCTTCGTCCACAATAACCAGACCCAAATCCTTGAATTTTACATCCTTGGATAAGAGCCTGTGCGTTCCGATTACAATATCTACCGCGCCTTTTTCCATGTCTTTTAGCGTTTGTTGCTGCTCTTTGCGGGATTGGAACCTGGAAAGCCGCCCAACATTGATGGGGTAGGTAGTCATGCGGTCGGCAAAAGTCTTATAGTGCTGTTGCGCCAGAATGGTGGTGGGCACAAGATATGCCACTTGTTTGCCATCTTGCACCGCTTTAAATGCGGCGCGTATCGCAATTTCTGTTTTGCCGTAACCAACATCGCCGCAGATAAGCCTATCCATTACTTTAGATGATTCCATGTCGCGCTTTACGTCTTCTATTGCGGTGATTTGGTCGTCTGTTTCGGTATATGGGAAGTTCCCTTCAAATTCTTGCTGCCATACGGTATCTTTGTTGAAAACATGCGCTTGCGCTGCCATGCGTTTTGCGTATAGGGCAATCAGGTCTTGGGCCAGTATTTCTACTGTGCGGCGTGTTTTAGCTTTTGCGCGCGCCCAGTCTGCACCGCCAAGCTTGGATAGTTTGGCCTCTGTTTTACCGCCAATATATTTTTGGATAAGCTCCATTTGGGCGGTTTGTACGTAGATATGCCCGCCGTCGGAATACTCCAGCTTCAGGTAGTCCCGGCTAAGGCCGTCGCTGGTTACGTTTTCTATCCCGCGGAAAATGCCTATGCCGTGGTTATCATGTACAATGTAGTCGCCAATACGCAGGTCTGCGAAATGGCTGATTTTTTCGATGTTTTTATCTTTGCGGCGCTTGCGGCGTTTGGTTTTTTCCGTGGTAAAAAGCTCCTTGTCGGTTATGACCGCAAGCTTGATATCCGGATATTCGAAACCGGCAGACAATGTGCCGCGGGTTATGGTTATCATGTTTGGAACCAGGTTTTCGTTTTGCAATGTTTCCGTAAAACGCGCCAGAATGTCCAAGTCGTTTATAGCCTGTGCCAACTGCTGCCCATGGCGGCGCGAACCTGCCATAATTGCCATATGATAGCCTCTTGACAGGTATTGTGATATGTCTTGTTTTAGTTCGGATGGTTTGTGATGCAAGGGTGTGCAGGAACGGGCTTGGATGGGGATTTCTGTAGCGGCGGGGAATTCTTTTAACAGCCCTGACATGGACGAAAACAGCACACGGTGAAAGCGCTGTGTATTGTGCAAAACTTGCACCCACGGCATCATTACATCCACTTGCTGTGGTAATAACCGTCCGGCTTCCAGGCGGTGGCTAATGCTTTCGCCGTATTCTGTTTGCACGGTTTCCATGTGGATTGCAATGGGGTTTGGCTCGTCGAAAAAGACTACCGTGTTGTCGGGCAGGTAGTCCAGCAAATTTGTTTCTTCTTCGTAAAAAAACGGAAGGAAAGCATCGGCGCGCGCGCCCAGCTCTTCGCTCCAGTTTTCCAGCGTAAATTCCATGTCATCTTGCAGGATTTTAGCTTCCTTTAACATTCCCTTTTCCTGCAACACGGCAGCTTGCGCCGCCGTAGCGGTTTTGATTTTTTCTATCGCGCCGCGTAAACGAGACGCCCCAAACACAAGCTCACGCACGGGGTAAATCTCGAATTCACCCGCGTTTTCTACCGACCGTTGGGAAATAGCATCTATCACGCGTATGGAATCGACATCGTCGCCAAAGAATTCTACGCGTAGGGCCTGCCCTTCTATTAATGGGGCTCTGCCCCAAACCCCGCCGCTACAGTGGGAATGAATCCCGCTTCCGCTTCCTTCGGGAAGCGGTGTAGCCGCTTTCGTGCTTGGTTTTGGCAAACTGTACTGCCCCACGGCCGGGTAAATATCCAAAATGCCGCCGCGCAACGCAAACTGTCCGGGGCCTTCGGCAAGGCTGCTTCGCTCGTAGCCCATTTGTATTAACTTGCGCATAAGGGTATTGGGGTCACAAATATCACCGATAGATAACCCCATGCGGTACGTATGAAAGACTTCCGGCGGTGTCATACGGTCAAGCAAGGCTTCGGCGGACAGAATCACAATGGCATTGAAGTTTTCGTCCCGTAGTCTGTCTAAGACCTTCAACTGTTGCCGCGTTATGTCCACGCTTTTTACGTCCGCGGCATAAAAAATCAAGTCCCGGGAAGGGTACAAATGACAAGCGTCCCGAAAAAAGTAATACATATTTTCGTAAATTTCTTTTGCTTTAAGCTCGGATGGCGCAACGATTAACGCTGGTCTATGGCGTTCTTTTAACAGGCCCGCGGCCATATGCCATTTTTGCGCAGAAACTGCGCCGCTTACCCATAGGGTTTGCGGCGTATTATTTGATAGCGCGCGGCTTATACGGTTATAGCCTTCGTGGTTTTGTAGCGGAGCCAGTAATGCATGTGAATTTACCATTTTACATTAGAGGTCTATTGCATGAATCACGTCATTCATCACTGCGCTGGCCGTTGGCAGCTTGCCCGCGCCGCGCCCGTAGAACATTAAATCCCCAGAATACTCGCCGCGTACCAAAACGGCATTAAATACATCGTCTACACCGGCAAGGGGGTTATCTTTGGGAATGCACATTGGCTCGACCTTGCATTCGACCTTATCGCCCACAAGTTTTGCATGGCCTATTAGCTTTAGCGAACAATTTGCGGCCTCGGCCTGTTGCAAATCATCAAGGGTCACTTGGGTTATACCGGCGCCGGGCACGTCTTTCCAATAAACGTTTTTGCCCTTTTCCCCAAATGCCAGCCACGACAGTATAGAAATCTTGCGGCGCGTATCAAAGCCTTCAACATCTTCGGTGGGATTGCTTTCTGCATAACCCTCGTCTTGAGCCATTTTTAATGCATCTTGAAACGATACGCCGCTCTTCAGCATTTTTGTAAGAATATAGTTGGTGGTGCCGTTTAGTATCCCCATAATTTCTGTAACAGGGTTTGCCATCATGCAAGTATTTACCGGGCGGATAATAGGTATTGCCCCGCATACACTGGCCTCGAACAAGTATTTGACGTTATTTTTTGCGGCAATTGCCAAAAGTTCTTGGCCATGTTCTGCCACTACGGCTTTGTTGCTTGTCACAACGCTTTTGCCGCGCATTAATAACGCTTTTGTGTACTCGTAAACAGGGTTTACCCCGCCAATACTTTCCACTACGATACTTATTTCGTCGTCATTCAAAATATCGTCGAAGTTTGTTGTAAGCATTTCTTGCACGGGGTGCCCGGGAAATTTTCGAATATCCAGCACTCTTTTAACTTTGATAGGTTGTCCGCATTTTTGGGCGACTTCATACACGCCGGAACCAACTATACCAAAGCCCAAAATAGCTAAATTTGTCATATATCTCTCTCCTTTTCTAATGGGGGAGCAGCAAGGCCGCTTAGTTTTTTATATTCGTGAAATATCATAAGGTGTAGCCTGGTACACATGATAATTTAACCAGTTAGAAAAAAGCAGGTTTGCATGGGCGCGCCATGTTAGAACAGGTGTGTTTTGTGTATTATCATCCGGGAAGTAATTGTGCGGGAGCCGTGTGCAGCTATCTTTTGCCGCATCGCGAAAATATTCGTCTGCAAGGGTGTTGGCATCGTACTCCATGTGGCCCGTAACAAAAATATGCTTTCCTTTTTCCGACATAATCGTATGATGGCCTGCCAGCTCCGAAGCAGTTAAGACTTCCAACTGCGGGCATTTTTCGATTGATTTCGGGCAAGATACACTCCAACGGGAATGCGGTGCAAGAAATGTATTGTCAAAACCACGCAGCAGCATTTTCCTGCAGTTTAACACATTGTGGGTGTAAACCCCAAATATTTTTTTGTCCAGAAGCAGCTTGTCTATCCCATAATGATAAAAAAGCCCCGCCTGCGCGCCCCAGCATATATGCAAAGTAGACGTAACATTTGTTAGCGACCACTTCATAATATCGCATAGTTCTTCCCAATAATCCACATCTTTAAATTCTAGATGCTCTACAGGTGCACCGGTTATAACCAACCCGTCAAACTTCTTGTCTTTAACATCCGAAAATGATTTATAAAACGCTAAAAGATGCTCTGGGTGTGTATTTTTGGATATGTGAGAGTCGGGTTTTATAAGCTCGATATCTACCTGCAAGGGCGTGTTGCCCAAGAGACGCAGGAGTTGGGTTTCCGTGGCTATTTTGGTGGGCATCAGGTTGAGTATCATAATTTTTAATGGACGAATATCCTGCGTAATGGCGCGGGTTTCCGTCATTACAAATATATTTTCGCTCTCTAGTTGTGTTTTTGCCGGGAGCTCGTTTGGTATTTTAATTGGCATAGAAATATCTCTTTCCTTATATTAATGGGGCTCTGTCACTTTATTTTTACACTATTATTAAATGGTGAAAATAATATACATTGCCTATCGGTCAAAACGCCTCACGCCCTCTGGCATTCGGCTTCCTTCTGTCAATGTATTTATTTTCTACCATTCATATAGGCAATTGTAATATGGTTGTCCACAGGAGTCAACAAAAATTGTGCAGAACCTGTTCGCATAGGTTAAAAACAACATTGTTGTCACATTGGTTTGTTAATACGTGATGCATCGCTTCTTCCGGAAAGCATTTGCAAAAAATATTCTCATAGCAAATAGCCCGGAGATATTGCTGTACATATTCTATTCCTGCATAATCATCCACGGGAATGCATAATGGGTAGGAGAAAAAGGCGCCTGGGATTTCGTGAGCGAAATAGTCTGCATGATAATCTGTATATAGCGTAAAAAATTGCGGTATTTCTTCCGTTAGCGTTTTTATATAGTAGTCATAATCAGTGCCTATCATATAGCAAAGATTCGAAATATGTGTCCTGTTTCAAACGTGTTTTCACAAATTGTATCAAAAGCTTCTTTCATTTCTGCGATAATGTTTTATAGGCATATCGCTCCATACCTGCACTTCAACATAACAAGGTGATGTATATGTTCCGTCCCAAGAATCTTGCGGCAGTCCATACTTCTCAATAATTTTTAGTATTTCGTCATATAGGTAAACTTTATTCCGGTACTCCATGCCATCGGCTGCGCGTGGGCTAAAGGTGGGAAACGTGTCGCCATAGGTAAACGAAATGGTTTGCAAATCAAACGCATCTATCGGTATTTTTACATATTCGCTTTCTTCAAACCAAGTAGTAAGGAAGGGGCACTCACCAATGGCCATATAATATGGCACATCTAAGACAGGTCTGCCACCTTTTTCAATGAATAATGAACGCACTAATTGCTCTAAGTATTGACGGCGCTCATAATATTTTTGGCTGCGGTTTTCTATATAAAAAGGTGTCGTTAATTGTGATTGTATTTTCATTGCTTCTTCAACCTGCATCCCAGAGATGCTAACAAATGGGCCGACTTTTTGCTCAAAATAATGATATAAATAAAGCATGCGTTTTCACTCCTCATTTTGCTGATACAGTGATCTGATTGTAGCATTGTTGGATTAAAATGGCGAACCTTTTCGCTCTATAGTGTCTGGAGGCATTATTTTATCCAAATAACGACAATATTGTGATAAAATATGTACAAAATTGAATTCTAATATGGATAAAATAACGATAATATTATGATAAAACATACCAGATTGAATATAAAAGGGGCTGTCTCACTAGGGTATGCCGACACACCCTAAGAAAATAAAATTTCCGTAGTGAGACAGCCCCAATAACCTCTTAAATAGGGTTATGGTAACAATAGTTATTCCTGGTAGGATGTAATCTGTGAAAGGTGGAAATAACGCTATAAAGCTACTGCTTGCAATTCGCCATACAATTGCCTACAATATGACTTAGTTGAAAATTTTTATCGGGAGTGGTTAAGATGACAAAAGTTTCTAATACAAGAACTTCCAACATTTATGCCCGTGTCGAGCCAGAAATTAAAGACCAAGCCGAGCAAGTTTTAGTTCAGTTAGGTATCCCAATGTCAAATGCAATCGGTATGTTTCTGCGCCAAATCATCATGCAAAGAGACATTCCATTTACCATGAAATTACCCGCTAACGAGCCTGTTGCCTGTGGTGCTATGACCCCTGCCCAACAAAATGCCGAATTAGAAAAAGGTTATGCTGATATTGTTGCTGGTCATCTACACGACCTTGATGATGTCGTTGCAGAAATGGAAAGGGATTACGGCATATGATTTACCGAGTCCTACTTGCTGAACAGGCAAAACGCGACTTGCGCGGCATTTATGAGTATTTTGCTTTTACTCGGTTAGAGCCGAGGCTTGGAAAGAAAATCAAACAGCGAATAGTAGAAAAACTAAAATCGCTGAACGAAATGCCTCATAGATACCCGGTCTATCAAGACGAGCCGTGGAAGAAGCATAGGGCTTCGTCAAGTTTTCGCCGGAAGTTACTGCGTTTTTATCTTGTAGCAGAAAATAGAGTGCAAGTAACTCGTATCATGTACGGAAGTATGGATTTAAGTGCCACCTTGAGCGAAACGGCATTTGATGATTTTCATTAAAGTGGAATTTGCGGAGGCATGAAATGGACTTGAAAAATAGAGGTTCACTCTCTCAAGAACAAAAAAACATCAAACCAAGAATAGACGATATTATAAACGATTTTCTTAGCGGTGATGCGCTTAACAACGCCTTAAATTTTATAGACTACTTAAAAGATAATAAGATGAGTCCCCGATGGTCTGCTACAAGCACTTGGACGGTTAGGCATAAAAGTAGGCGTGTATGTGTTATAAAGCTACATGGCTCTGCGTAGCAATATGATGTGGAAGCTGGCTCGTGGTACATTGAATGTGTGAACTTATATGAAATTCTTAATGAGTTCGCTTCATGCGAAGGGCTGAAGGAAATCCTTTGGGCGAACGTAAAATATTGCACGAATTGTTGCAGTTGCGGCCCGGGCCATAACGTGGCTGTTCTGGGAAAACAATTTGACAATGTTTGCCGTTTGGTAATAAAAAACCCTGACACCAAGGCACTGGAATATGCAAAAAAATTAGTGAAGGCCAATAAAGATTTTATCGTCCAAAATAATTAACAAACATCCACTAATATGCAGCATTAGTGGATGTTTGCCGCCTTTCACATATTACATCTTACATTCTAACCGGTAGCCCCTCAACGTAGCCGCATTCGGGTGTTGGCGGAAATTGAAAACGCGGGCCGTTTTCGGGTGCCCAGTCCCATCCAAAATGCTTGGGGTTGTAACGTTTTATCGCATCCCAAACAATTTTTACGGCTGTTTGATAATACTCGCTGCCTACAACTGCTTCGTCATATGGTTCGCCGTGGAATACCATGTATTTGCAGGGTGGTAAATTGATAATGTCAAATCCGTCAGGGATTGACCCTGTGAAATCGTTTGGGACTTCGGATGCCATGCCGTATACAGATTTACCTGGTATGCGCATATTTTCGGGTAACCATACGCTCATAGGATAATTAATGGCCTCTTTTAGATTTTCTACGGTTTTCCAAGCATATTCGGAATCTACTTCCGCACAATATTCAAAATATCCGGTAGCTTCCTTGCCCAGGTAAATGAGTAATTTTCGAGCCGGACGTTCAATCACCTGTGTAAAAACAATATTTGTAGCCATACTTTGTTCTGCCTCCTTAGGTTTAAGATAATTTTTTGCCGGGTGATAAGTGAATAAAGGGAGTGCTGGCAGTTCTTTGCGATATTGCTTAGGGGTTATATTAAAATGGCGTGAAAACGCTTTTATAAACCCCTCATGTGAGCCGAATGCCAAACTCAAGGCTATATCAAGTACACTTAACTTTGAATCGCGGAGTTTTTTTGCCGCTTCTGAGAGCCTAATATCGCGAATATAGGCAAACGGTGTTTTCCCCGTTATCTCTGAAAAGGTGCGCAGCGCTTGCCAAGGCGAATAAATAGCTGCATCCGCTAAGTCATGCAAGGATATATTTTCTTGATAATGCTGCATAATATAGTCCTGCATACGTTGTACGGCATTAACTTTCTCCAGATTATTACTCATACATCCATCACCCGAAATTATTTTACCGTAAGCGGCAACAAAATTCTTGACCTATATTGCTAATGCGAATTAAAAAAGCGCTTGGCGTCGTGTATTAGCTTCAACGTCCAAACGCTTATAGTTTGTTAGGGCACTATTCACCCAACTCAAAATCCAATGTTTCGCGCTCCACACCATTAACAATAAGTGTAATTGAATGGGTGCCCGGATAGTGCTTTCTTACGCTTACATCTGCAAAAGAATGCTTTTTCGCATACGCTTTTTTGCCGCTTTCTTTTAGCGAAATCTCTGATATTTTGAATATCTTGCGGTTTCGTTTCCCGTTGGCTTTTACATAGTCAACTCCATATTCCAGCCGCACTTTTGTGGCTGCTTTGGCTGAAATGGAAAACGAAAACGTAATATCTTCTCCGATAGAAATAGAAGCTGCCCCTAAAGCAAAGTTATCTATGTCTACAGAAGCGGCAGTGTCATATCCGAAAAGGGCCAATACGCCGCGGTTACCCTTTTTTAGCAATGTTCTGCATCCGTGTTTGACAACCCAATCGGTATGTTTGTCTTTGCCATACCAATCTTTTGCCAGCTTTGTGACTAAATCGGGATGTGTTTTGGAAATATCGTTCAGGTTATTGGCAACGCTTCGCCGCACCCATTCCGATGGGTCGGTTTTTAGTTGTTCCAATATAGGCAGGATAGGTAAGGGATCCTTTTTGAAACTGGCTAGTGCCTGCCCCCATGGCAGCTGCGGGCGGCAGCCTTCGCTTGCAAGCCTGCGGATATGTTCGTTTTCATGCTTAGACCAAGCGTACATTTGCGCCATCATGCGTTCTTCATTATTGATGATGAACGCCCTTACCGCAAATTCTGAAGATGCATATTGTGTATAATTCGCCAGGGCATTCATGGATATGTCCCAATTTGTTTCATCTTGGCCGTAAACCTCGACAAAAATGGGAAAGAAACCGACAAAACCGTCCAGCCAGTCACCATAATTCATTGCCACTTTATCGATAATACCAATGGCGGCACTGTAATCTTCCGGCAGATATTTCCCCAGCATTACACTTACCCGATGTATTCTGTCCTTTAATTCCAAGCCGTTCCACGTTTCATCTATTGTGGATTTTAAAAACGCTTCGGCTTGAAAAGGGCTATAAACCGATTGAATATCCAGGGCTACTTTGCTAAGTGATTCGCGATTGTATCTGTTTTTTATCAATTCGGGCATATAGTCACCTCATTCGAATTTCCTTAGGGCGTGTTCCCGCTATAAGAATATACAGATTTGCGAGCCTGATTTTTCGCAAGTTTGGGCAAGTGATGACACCGCGTACTAAAAGTACGCAAGGAAGAACTTGTACGAAATAGCGGAAATA
>Ga0131853_10004465_pt1 | contig 25073 bp, 13 predicted proteins | sample TergutLab28metaG_FD_92764 | JGI IMG/M metagenome (GOLD analysis project Ga0131853, IMG submission 92764) | Labiotermes labralis P1 segment gut microbial communities from Petit-Saut dam, French Guiana - Lab288 P1 (version 2) (version 2) | ecosystem: Host-associated > Arthropoda: Insects >...
AAATTTCATTTTACTCGTCTTAAATCATTTTATTTGTAAGAAAAAAATAGTAGTAGTGGTGGTGGTGGTGGTGGTGGTGGTGGTGGTGGTGGTGGTGGTGGTGGTGGTGGTGGTAGTAGTAGTAATAGTAGTAGTGGTAGTACTAGTAGAGGTGGGGGTGGTGGTGTTGGTGGTAAAAGCAGAAGACGAAGAATAACAACACGGATGGCGACATGTTGGAGAAGGTGCGTATAAAATTAAACAAGAAAAATATTTTTTATTTACAAAAATTATGATTTCCTAACAACAGAAATTGACACAAATTTAAAGAGGCTTATAATTGAAATAAGTGTTGTAACTCATTATGTCAGTTGATGCAGGGTACAGGAGGGTACATTAACCCAATATTACATGAAGAGGAACACGTAAGCTCATAGCGATCCCATTAATTACAGACAGCATAAGTACACTTTTGGATAAACATTTTGCTTTTGAGTTGTTCAGAACAGCAAAGAAATTTTGATATCATCAGTGCAGTAGCTAAGGTTTTAGTAGCATGTGTCGAGTAATCTTAATGGCTGCCTATTACTCAAATTACGAAATTTAAAAGAATCGTAATTATTAATTGAATTTTCCTTTATTTGTCTCATTGATTTAAAAATTGGTGAAGAGAAAAAAATCACTTTTTTAAATTTGAAATATCCATTTTGCGGCCACTTCTACTCTGCCGCTAGGGGCACCAGCATCACTCGCTCCACCCCCACCTTCCATCTGCGTTCCCGGACATTAGAGAACATTTGGAATTGACACTTAGGGTCTGTTATTGGTGAGATGGAAAGAGGTCGCCTTTAAAAATTTTTCTGTAAAGAGTGGAAAGCAGACGCTCAGGACTAAAGCAATGACGAGTAAAAGCAAAAAGTGAATGAGAAGGTTTTTCTTGTTTGGATATATAGCAAAAGACCTTAACAACTGTAGCCCTAAAAAGTTCTTAAGGACACTGACGACGTTGATAAAAAGAAACACCCTGTAACATCTAACTGAAGCAGTTAAAGAAGATCATCTGTAGTAGTAGTTTTATGTGCTCTGAATCATGGTGAGTGAAACTTTCGAAATGTCAAGAGACAATAACATATTGTCTCATCATTTACTCCTCTCAGCATAAATCAAAGTTATAAGAGCATCATTGTGATTAATTTTAAACGATTCGAAATTAACATTGCTCTGAAATAATAAACAGTGGCCGGGGGGGGAGGAGGTGGGGAGGGTTTATATACAGTCCAATTGTGAAGTTTTTCTGTCAGGACACAGAGCGTCAGCATCCACCGGTCACCACAAAACAGTCGTTGATACTGGCAATCGCGTGAGGGCTGGAGAGTTTGGGAGGGTGGGTTGGTGATGTCATGGACGGACGGACACTTGTAGCCGGTGGACTGAAAGCATTGACCAAACTTTTGTTTTAACAGGACACTATGTTTGAAACTTCCACACAAGCGTACGGTTTCATACAGCGTTATTGAGCTGATATCAGAGGAGTAACGAATAACTGCAAAACAGGGCGATTAAAAATGGTCTTTTAAATTGAAAAATTATTTCTCTTTGCAAAATGATTAAATTTATAGATCATAAAGGACATTGTTTAACGTTGAAAAGAAACCCGTATTTGGTTGGTTTTAAAGCCCTTCGTTTGCCGAAATATTATTCAAGGAAATGGCAGCACAAATGCAGGAAGTTAAGTGCATTCTGTTTTTACGAAAGAAATTCAGTGATGACAAAGCAGAGACGGTTTCGAAGAGAGTTTGGGCTGACTAAAGTTAGCACAACTCACGCTTTTGTTTCGTTTTCTTAGGAAAGGCAAAATTATAGCAATTCCGCCTCTGATTGCATCCTCTGTGGCCAGGATGCGACAGACATTTGTGCGCGGTTTCATAGGATGAGCTAGCTGGATCGTAGCCCTCCTTTAGTCAACATTTGGAAAAAATAATGCCGGAAATCCTTTGTAATTACGAACATTTTTGTATTTTGCACAAATATAAACGCAAAAATTGTGGGCTGGGTAGCTCAGTCAGTATAGGGAATGACTAAGGGCTGGACGGTCCGGGATCGAATCCCGGTGTGGACGAGATTTTCCGCCCGCCCAGACCGACCCTGGGGCCCACCCAGCCTCCTGTAAAATGGGTACCGGGTCTTTCCCGGGGGTAAAGTGCGGCCGGGGCGTACTGCTGACCACTCACCCCCTTCTAGTGCTGCGGTCATGTAAGAGTAGAGCTGTACCTGTACCCACCCACTAGGCCACAGCGGGCTTGTAACGGGATCACTTTACCTTTGCCATTATAAACGCAACAATTACGTTAAAAGATTTATATAGATGAAGATTTCCAGTACAAAGATTTGCGCAAGCCTTTAATTGTTATGAAAAAAGTGAAATGACAACTTCATGCAACAATGCTATTTATTTATGTTTCCTTAGCTCGACATGTTTCGGGCGTATACGCCCATCATCAGGAGCACTATATGTTAAGTTGCAGCATATGGTTTCAGCACCCAGTTTGTAGATGGGTGGTGGTCTTGAGTTTGGATGAATTTAAGCAGAGTACACCAGGGTTTGATGAAGATTGTTTAGGTTTTTTTGGATCAAAGGAAGCGGGCTAAAATTCAGTGGGTACAGGATCCAAGCCAAAGCAATGTAGATAATCTGAACAAGATAAGGCGTGAAGTTAGCAGGAATTTCAGGAACAAAAAGAAGGCATATCTGAGAGCTAAAATTGAGGAAATTGAAACTAACAATAAGATCCAAAACATTAGGGATTTGGATGGGGGCATCAGTGACTTTAAGAAGGGGTACCAGCCTAGATGTAATATAGTAAAGGATGAGAAAGGCGACTTGGTTGCAGACTTCCACGGTATTGTGGCTAGGTGGAGGAACTATTTCTCCCAGCTATTCAACGTGCATGGGGTTAAGGATGTTGGGCAGGCAGAAATACATACAGCAGAACCACTAGTACCTGAACTAAGTGCCTCTGAGTTTGAGCTGGCCATCGACAAGATAAAAAGTCACAAATCGCCAGGTATTGACCAAATACCGGCAGAACTGATTAAAGCAGGAGGTAGAACAATTTACTTGGAGATCCGTAAACTTATTATTTCTATTTGGAAGAAGGAGAAACTGTCTGAAGAGTAGAAGGAGTCGATTAGAACACTTATTCATAAGAAGGGGATAAAACAGATTGTAATAAATATAGGGGCATATCACTTTTGCCAGCCACTTACAAAATTTTACCAACATCCTGCTCTCAAGGTTAATTCCATATGCGAAGGAAATTATCGGGTATCATCAATGTGGCTTTCGACCCAACAGGTCGACTATTGATCACATATTCTGCATTCGCCAAATACTTGAAAAAAAATGGGAATACAATGAGGAAGTTCATCAGCTCTATATAGACTTCAAGAAAGCTTATGATTCAGTTAGGAGGGAGGTCTTATATAAGATTCTCATTGAGATTGGTATCCCTAGGAAACTTGTAAGGTTAGTAAAGATGAGTCTGACTGAAACATATAGCAGAGTCCGGGTAGGCAAGAATGTATCTGACAGGTTCCCTATTAGCAACGGTCTGAGACAAGGAGACGCTCTATCACCAATGCTTTTTAACTTTGCTTTAGAGTACGCTATTAGGAGGGTTCAGGTAAACCAGGATGGCTTGAAACTAAATGGTACACATCAGCTTCTGGCTTATGCCGATGATGTTAATATACTGTGAGGAAGCATACACACTCTAAAGGAAAATGCGGAAGCTTTAGTAGCTGCTACTAGGGAGACTGGACTGGAATAAGTGCTGATAAAACTAAGTACATGGTCATGTCTCGAGATCAGAATGCAGGACGAATTCCGAGTGAGAGGATTGATAATAATACCTTCGAGAGGGTGGAAGATTTTAAATATTTGGGAACAACTTTAACAAATAAAAATTCTATTGTGGAAGAAATTAAGAGCAGATTGATGTCAGGAAATGCTTCCTATCACCTTTTGTCTTCCAGGTTGCTATCCAAAAATTTAAAGATCAAGATATATAGAACTATAATTTTGCCTGTTGTTTTGTATGGGTGTGAAGCTTGGTCGTGACATTGCGGGAGGAAAGGAAGCTGAGGGTGTTTGAGAACATGGTGTTGAGGAGAATATTTTGACCTAGGAGGGATGAGGTAACGGAGGAATGGAGGAGATTGCATAACGAGGATCTAAATGATTTGTACACCTCACCCAATATTGTGCGGGTGATAAAATCGAGAAGAATGAGATGGGCTGAGCATGTGGCGCGTATGGGTGAGGATAGGGGGGTGTATAGGTTCTTGGTGGGGAAGCCGGAGGGAAAGAGACCACTGGGGAGGTCTAGGCGTAGATGGGTGAATAATATTAGGATGGAACTCCAGGAGGTGGGATGTGGGTATAAGGACTGGATTGGGCGGGCCCAGGATAGAGACAGGTGGCGGACGCTTGTGAGTGCGTCAATGAACCTTCGGGTTCCGTGAAATGCGGGGAATTGCTTGACTAGCTCCAAACCAATTAGGAAATATCAATAAATTACATTGTTGTATCAAGTAGGCTTTTCACTTTATTTAATGATGAAGATGCATGGTCAAACAACCCTCAAACTTGAATTGTTAGTCGCATTCTGCAGATGTGGAGTCTGGAGAGCCTTCGCGGAATAATAAACCACAGCAGGGAAAGTAAATGATTTATGCATTCCACGCCTTATCTACGAAAAAGGTATATGAGCTTCCTTTTTCGTGGAACAAATCAATAGACGCTACATACCTCGGCTTGATGCATATGTAGATGATGCCACATCTTAAAGACACCCATTTTTCGTCCATAAAGTTCTCTAGCAGCATAATTTCTTCATTGGGTGACGTAATTCCCCTTTAACATATTATTACGTATGTTTGAAGAGATCTCTTTGGAACACAGGGCAGTAGCGTTCAGAATATGCAGTAACAATCTGGTTGTTTTCCCAAAGAAATATATTCGATTATATCAAACTTGTTGACGCCATGGATGCACTTTGAAAATTTAATAACATGTTATTGGAGTAAGTGAAGCAGGAGTTCATACAGAGTTTACTGTAATATATGGGCTAGGGTATGGACTAAACCGTATGTGGCAGAAGGTTTTTATGTCCTTCAAAGCGTCCAGAACAACTCTGGGCCCAGCCAGCCACCTATTCAGTTGTTATCGGGTTTCTTCCCCAGGGTTACAAAGGCCAAACCGTAAAGTTACGCTCACCTCCATCTAATGCTGCGGTTAAGAAAGAGTGGAGATTTACATTTACACCTCATATATGCCACCCTGGAGTGGAAAAGGTAAACTTTACCGTTACATTTACCTCGATGATAAATGTAATTGAGGTTGTCTGGAACGAAGAATCTTAGAAGATTAAGTTCTATACACTAGGCTGCAAACATTTGGGAGGGGGATCATTATTTAAAATATATTTTAATTTATTTATTTTCGTTCTGTCTTAGTAATTTACGGAAATTCATTATATACTGGCGCCCCAGTCTACACAATGTAAAACAATACAGGCAAATTACGTATAACCTAACATTTTGAGGCGCGTTCGTGCAACTAATTTTGCTGTGGAAAAGCAAGACATATTACATCTTGTGAGAGTTTGTTTGTAGCCTTAGGTAACCAGCATGAAATGCGCTTGCGCCATAGTGTAATCTGTGGCCTGCCCCTCTCTACATTATTTTTGCACATTATCTCATAAAAGGCACAATTTTAGAAAAAAATAACTGAACTCAAAATGTGTGCTTTGATTTTCCGCACAAATTTTGACTGAAACATTTGTGATAAACATTTATGTCTGTCTTCATGTAAAGTGCCTTTCATTCTTGACCGATTTTATTAATATTTTTATTTCCTTGACAGGTTTTCGAAAAATCCTCATATGTCAAATTTAAAGAAAATCCTTGGAGTGGGAGCCGAGTTGTTCCATGCGGACGGACAGACGGACAGGCATGACGAAGCTAATAGTAGCTTTTCGCAATTTTGCGAACGCGCCTAAAAATGGGTTGAAAAGTGTTAGAGTGATTTGAACCATGAAAAGAAGAGAGGTGGGGGGGGGATACATGTAGAGATTGGTCCCATCCAGTAGGAACTGTGAGTGAAATGGTAAAGATGGGATAATCGGGAAAATGAACGGCCAATTTCAGAGCTAACGTAATGAGAAATATAAGCTTCGGAGAGTGCGTGAAGTGACGACATATGCCGCTCTTTACCGGAACTTCTCTGCGAACTAACACCGTTGTAGAATCCAGTAGGCTGCCATCTGAACGGCACTCGCCGTGTAAGTCGGCAAACCTGTACAGCATTAACTATATTTGCGGGTGACCGAGCTTTGTACCTGAGTGTCGATTATTTAGCAATAGCCGAGTTCACTGGATTCTTTTATCTATGGCACCCTGTTACATCTCGCCGTTATGTACTGGCTTTCAAGCACATCTGGATCGTATTTGTGTGCCCTCCCTACTCACTATAACAAATGGACCGGACCGTCAAAATATTCCATTCAAGACATAAAACAAATACATATATCATTCATATATAGTTTTCAATTAACTGTAAATTATTGCACTGGTCCGGAACTGCAAATGATGACGTCGCCATGTTTATTGAGACAAAATGAATCGCTCATTTTTAGCATTATTCATTTATTTATTTATTTACACAATCAAAGGGCTAAATGTGTGGCTCCTTCCGTCTAATATCAGATACTCTTTACGCTCAACTGTAATAGTGTTTCCTCTACCATTTCTAGATAATTTCCATCCTTATCTCTGGAGTTTGATGTACAGCGCTAAACGCCATTAAGAATAACAAGCATTTTGGTGCACTCTGCATTTGTTGATTTTTAATAAATTTCAGTGTTAGAAACACAACGATGATCTAAAATGCGAATTATTTGTGTAATTACATTAATATTATGTACAAATTTTTATATTTGTTCTTTAATATCTTTACTGTTTCGTTACGTTCAGCTCTGAATGACACTAGCACAGAAGTAACGTAAGGGAACAAAGTCGCTCAACTTCTCAACAATTTACCCCGTTTTATGTGCCCTGCAAGACTTATTATTCTCTTCACCAAGTCCTGCCACTGGACATATGAATACAGGCCACAATTTCGGAGTTTAGTTATTCGAGATTTTTTTTAATATTATCTCTCCTCTAGCCGTACGTTTCACAAGTGATCTCTTCCCTTCAGATTTCGAGAACAAAATGTTTTATACAACAAGCACCTCCTCATTTATCATGTATATCTCGCTCATTCCGTCATTGATTTGACAATGCTATGTAGAAGCGAATGTTCCGAATTTCACTTGGAGTTACATCTCCTCACGTATGTGTGAAAATGAGTGTTAGTTGCTTTATCTAGGTACACCCAAGGGTCTGTTTTGTGAGGTTAACCAATTGGACGAGAACAAAGACTGTTTTCTCTGCAAACACGACGTTAGAACGGAGTGCTTACCGACTAACTATGCGCCTACTGACAGCTCCCCATATGACATACACGTGTAGTAGCACTTAATGTTGACAATGGCTGCGCCTTGAAGCAGAAACCACGTTCACAGGGTGTATAATTATCGCCCGTGTTCTGTATAGGACCCATGGGACCATGTAATGCATTCTGTCCCTGATAAAGCACTAGTTTCAGGCTCTTCAAACTGCGCAATGATCTGCAGAGTTGGTTTCGAATGGACTTCCATCCGTCCGACAATTTGGAGAAAGATTGTAAATCAGGCTTACGACTACATTTCCATGAACAGGTCTCACAGAATCAGTTACTTGGAACTGTACTTACTGAATGTACATCAAAACACCTTAAGGACTTTGAGTGCCATGATCTCAAGTATAATTCTGCTCCGTGGAGCTAAGTTTGAACACGTGTGCTAATTTGCAATTTGTGTTAACAACCCTACGTTCGTCATACAAGCATCCGAGAACGAAAAGCTACATAAAATATGAAGAAGGTAGGATATTTGTAATCTCACGTTTTTAGACGTAGTTAATTTCCATTGTTTGGAGAACTACAGGACGATGAACAAAGTCCCCAAAACTGAGTGGTTTTTAATTTGATATATAGTCGTCAAAACCCAATATAACATAAGTTTTGAAAAGTAATCCTGGCATAAATATTACGGCGCTCTCGCTATGCTAAGAATTTTGTGCTGCACACAGTTTGTGTCTTCGACGCACTACAATAGCTGGATAGTTCCTTTAACAGTTAATTGTGAGGCTGTTACTAGGACATGGAGGAAAACTATGTGGAGCACCAGATTTCCATTTCACACACACACGAAAATTCCAAACAGTCAAATGAATAGTTTACGTAATTGTGATGTGTAGGGTGGTCGATTAATGAAATTGACCACTCATCTCCATCTAGTGCTGAGATTAAAATGAATGGAGTTAAACCTCTTCTTCCCATACGCCTTTATGGCTTGCAAAGGCAAAACTATACCTTTACTTTGCGCCATGATGTGCTAATTAACTAATTTAACATCGAAGAATTTCATTAAGATTTCAGCCCAAGGGAAGGACTTATTCGGTGTACGTATATGTAAGGAAAGAAACGTTTCTAATTGACGCATCGATTATTCGTTTCAAAGGGGGGTTCTTTTTGAATAGGAATTTCTGACGATCTCAAAATATAGCTAGAAGTATGTTGTTCCACAACTGTTTCTGTAGTTGTAGACTATATATTTTCTCTTGACGCTCCTAATCGCCTTCAGGTTTAGAAACCATAACTAATTCTCCACAAAAAGATTCTCTCTTACTTAAACCTAGTACTGAGCTAAATATTTGTTATGACAAATACTAGCCATTTAATTCATTTATCCCACCTATCCGCATTCAGACTAAATCACTGAGAAATAAAGTGCTTATATAAAGCAATTTTGCCGGAAGTAAATGAGTGTTATATCTTTAGGAACTAATGTGAGGAGATGAAATAATGTAATGCGTTTGTGTATTTGAGCACTGTGAAGCATAAATTTATGTTTAAGAATTCTACTTGGTATGATTTCCGTGACTGTGTTGTCTTGTCATGGTAGTGGCCCTGTTATAGTCTGATCTCTCTCTTAGAAATAAACGGTGAGAACAGAAAATTTAATAGATAATTGTCGGTTCTTCTCATTAGAACATATTAAAGTCAGTAGTTAACAAAACATTATCGGATATGTTGGTAGCAATCTGTCAAACTACAGCATATACCGGCGTCGATATCAACCCACCTAACGTCACAGGATAGCGGTTAGTATGCCTGCTCCTTATTCTTATTGTTGCAGTTTTGAAACTCGTAGACCTGCTAACCATGTCTTTAGCCAGGGGGATGTCAATAGGTGTAAATACCCTCTGCAAATCTGCATGCACCCCCTAGGAATCTGCAGAATATCAAATAAAAAGTAACTGATCATCCCGCTAGAAACCTGCTACAACCTACCGCTTCCTTGTATTAACTCTGTTGAACTGCCGAGTTTGAAAATAACTTATGTCAGTACACGCAATATGTTTGTGCTGTGATATAGAGTGCATTATGTATTAAAGTGTTGATTTGTGGTCTAACACTTATGCATGCATAATGTATATACATACTGTATGTATATGCTACAGCATTATTTGCGTATATAAACATAAGTACGTATATGCACTCCAAATGGAAGCAGCTGCACCCACCGTCTTCATGGACTGGCTACAGGTCTGCTGTTAACCTCAATTTTTCATTGCCTGTTGTTACTTCTGTCAGGTAACTTTCTGTAGCACACTCGAACCGTTTGAAGACCAAACGTACTGTACATTACGTATAAAGATTCAATTTATACTTCACACAATATAGTGTGATTCATATAGACAGATCGTTGACGGTTCAGTGGGGGAGTACTCGCTATTTATTATAAGAGTCATACGAGGCTATGGCTATGAGAAATCAAAGAGCGGCTTGCATTTACATCCTCTTCCACACAAAATTCACGCAGTCATACTCTGCCATGAACAGTAACCATTGAAATAAGAACATGTAACTCTTTAACTTGAGACTGTTTAAATCTATTGACCTGAAAGCTATATTCTTCGATTCGTTGTTTTCTGCATTAAGAGAAGCAAAACGAATTTCTCTTCCAAAGATTTCATACGGTATAAGACTGAGCACTGCTTCGGTTTCTTAAAATATAAAAAATTAACGAGTGCTAATAATAATAATAATAATAATAATAAATATAAGTTTTATTCTATTAAAATTTATGAAAGCCATCGCTTTGTGTTTATTACTAAATAAACTATACTTATTCGGTCTAATACAACACGGATTTATTGTAATTCACATTGTTACATTTATATGTGTGCTACATGTTTCGGCCTATCCTTAGGCCATCCTCAGGCTTGTCAGAGTAAAAAAACTTGCAATGAAAGTTATAATAAGAATCTAACGGACCCTCTGTTTACAATCACTATTTTTTTAATTGGATTATAAAATTAAAATATAAAATACAAAATATTAATAATAATAATAATATTTCGATGTTATGTTATTCTACTAAGCACTTTAATCTCTTTCATAATCTCTCTCGGAATAAAGGTTGGGTTATAAAGATCAGAATAGGGAAAATGTGTGTAATGAAGGAAGGCAAATGAAGTGTTTTATAATATCTCGACATCGGATTCTGTTTCACCACTATCCTGAAGTCCCCTAATGGGGGTTCCCATTACTCTCTGTCAGGTAGGATGGAACACCAGTGTCACGCTATACCGTGGTTAATCAGTCCTGCCGCATTAATCAACAGCTAACACCAAGCAGCTGTGAGCAATCCCACACACCGCAGTGTATAAATGCTTGCTTAACTTTTTGTAAAATATATTTAGTGGACTGTGGTTTGCACATTGCGGGATAATACTTATTCGTTGAAAGGCACGTAATAGTCTTGCTCATGACTGGAGTTCTTTAGATTATGTCTAATATAATTAAATAAACTTTTGATTAAATGCACAATTTCATAATTGTTTTTGATTAATAATTTTGCCTTCGTCTGTTAGTAGAGTTTTGCTGTCAAAGGGAAGCTGACTGCAAGAACACAAATTCGTTCAGAAGTGACACGATTGCTTGAGAAGCCGGAATATTTCTTGAAGGTAATCTTCAGTATTAATTTGTTAAATTCAACAACAGTTTTTTCCGCATTATTAAGGCTAAAGTTTGGCATAAAATTCGAAAACTGGAATATTTTTCGGGTAGTTACGATACGCTTTATTTGATTTTAAATCGCATCAAAATACTGTACAAAATTACTTCTTTGTAGGATTAATTATTTTTAATGTTGACTTATTGCCATCAAGATGAGTAATCGAGGCGAGTGAGGTATGATTCTTGGATGAGGGAAACGAGATATTATTAGAAATTTAGTTTTGAAAATTTACGGAGAGAGACTGCTTGTAAGGCCGATTCTTATGTCAGAGGATAATGTTACACTAGGCACGTGGTGGGAGCAGTTGGGTAAGGCACTGCGCTACAAGCCGGAAGGGCGTGGGTTCGATTGTCGTTGGTGTCATTGCAATTTTATTGACGTAACCTCTCCGGCCGCACTATGGAGCTGCAGTCGACTGATCCTCCTGGGGGTAAAGGCGGCCAGTCTAAAGGCTGATAACCCCACAACCTTCATGTGCCAATGTTCTCAAAATCTGGGAGTCTCAACAGCCTGGATCCCTCTCATGTATTAGGTTTGTCTAAGGATTGATTTACCTCTATCTTTACACTAAGCATGTTACATGTATCCAAGTTTGGGGGTTAACCCTTATCCTGCTAACGTGGAGAATATGGCGATCTCCTAATAATGCCAGCAAATGGCAGATGGGATTTAATTCGGCGTTTAAAGAGTTGATATATTTTCGTTTACGAACTTCCTTACATTTTGCGATGTGTAACAAATTCAAATGACAAAATCTACAAAGATTTTACTGTTGCTAAGCACAGTTTCAGATTTATCTTGCTCGAAATCGTTGTTATCTGCGATATATAGAGGAAGTTTTACATAATAAAGTTGTATGTCGCAATTCGTAAGGGTGTGTGTGTACATCGTATGAAGTTCATCAAGTGCAAATTATGAAGTCTTTTCCCTAGACATCCTAAAGGATTTACATGTACAATTTGGGACCGTTTTCTTCCTCGCAAAATGACTGCCTGCTCTCAATTCCAAGATAACGTATTTGTTAACGTTTCTTAGTATGACGGAATATAAGTCTGAAAAAGCTTGTGACCCGGTGGGATTTTAAAAAGAGGAAGAAATTGTACAGAATTTTTAGGCGCATTATATTTATTCCAATCTTTATGTTCTTCCGTCTTTTGAATGTTATATTCTGAGTATACGTCAGCGCTAACCATGACTACGATTTCAAAATACGACTTGTAATAGCCTGTGGAGTTTCCACTGCATTGTTACACTGGAAGTTTGCTTTTGTCTACATATTCATGGAACTTTTACAAACAGCGGGAACAATACATTTATAAAAATGCTACTAACTTAATGTCATGCGGCCATCTGAAAAACATATCTGTGACTGAGACTAGCTTATCGGCGAAGGGACGAATAACTTTGCAAGTTAGCCGAGGTGCGATGCACAGTTTATTTTACTTTATGAATAAATTTTATTCGAAGAACTGGAAGGTAAGAGAAGGATTTTGAAGGCGGAGATAAATATGGGAAGGCAATATTAAAATGCACATTACAGGAACAAAATGTGTGAGTTTGGACGTGATTGAACCTAGTTGAGGATGGAAGCAACGGCAGATTGTTGTGAATACGGTACTGAACTTCGGCTACCTTTCTTGACTACCAGTGTGGATATTAGCTGCTATGGAGAAACCTGTTAAGTGCACTTTGGTCCAGTCTTCCCTCTAACCTTCCTTTAGATAATTTGTTGTTTTACTGATGCAATTTAACTTGCATCACTCTTGCAAGGAACTCCGTAAACTGAAAACATTTAGAAGTGCGAAATGTTAGGTTTCTGACATCGGTATGAAAGATCCACCGTGAGCATGTAAGCAACAAACTCCTCTGAACCTTAAGCTGATGTTAACTCATTCACACGGCGTTATGTCAACTTTAATTGGCGTTACGAGATAATTTATTGAATTCCAGCTTTAACAAAACGGCCCCAATCTTGAAGAGGTTTTATTTTCTGTATGGAAAAATTCAAAATCAGCCGAAATGTAAAGTTATGTTTAATAAACTTTTCAAACAGTAGGTGGTCGTTACACTAACTTCGAATGAAAGCAAATCACGTGTTCAAAAATATTTATATATCTTATCAAATCATACATTTTCAATGCTAACCTGACGTCACAAAAGTTACCACCTAATGAAAATAATTTCGTGTCCATATTTAAAATATTTTCTTAATACATCGAGTGACCTGTATGGGATGAATAATAATCATGTGAGAAACTTAAATCATCTCAAGTCTTTATATTACTCCCTTCATTTCCTACTGACAGCAAGTTGCTTGGTACTGTCCCTTTTTATTCTTGGAATGTGCCTTCTCGCTCATCTCAATCTTGATTTCCCTGACATTTCAGCTCTCCTGCAAGATGTTACTAAATCTTTCTCGAGATCTATTGGAAGGCGTATGAAAAAGAAGAAAAGGTACTGGGATACGCGTGCCACCACTTCATATATTTGGAGAAACTCTTCAGAAAATGGAAGATTTTGTGCTATTTTACGAGGTTTCTGCCGGAATGTCATGTACAGAATGGTCTGAATATTGCAGGTGGCTTCATGATGCGATGTTGTAGTGACGTACGAAGGTGAAGAAGGTAGGCCTACAGTATGCAGTGCTGACATCTTGTTCCTCTAAGTCCTCCTCTTGTCTGTAAATTTTCACACTTACTTACGGAAACGGTTTAAAATTATTTATTTGGGGCTACTTAAACTCTAACACCAAATTCAATAACCAGTTTTAACGTTTGTGTAAGTATTGTACTGATCCGTTTAAAGAAATTACTATCAAATTCTATTACCTAAAACTGTATGTTGAGTAAGAAATACATTATTTTGTGTATACATATATATTTATATATATATATATATTTCGATTTTCTGAAAGTTTAAGGCTCAGGTAGGAGACAAGTTGCGGGCTCTTGTGAACGTGTTAATGATCTTTGGGTTTCCATAAAATGCCGCGAATTCCTGGGCCTCTTAAGAAAGGATTCGCTTCTCAAGATTTATTCTGCTCCGTAGAAAATTAATATCAACATTAGTCTTGGCAAGATAGTATTAGTAATAGTAGTAGTAGTAGTAGTAGTAGTAGTAGTAGCAGTGGTAGTAGTAGTAGTAGTAACAGTAGTAGTAGTAGTAGTAGTAGTAGTAGTAGTAGTAGTTGTTGTTGTTGTTGTTGTTGTTGTTGTTGTTGTTGTTGTTGTTGTAAAAGTGAGGACGTTCGCTAAGTACCAAAATACCTGTTTATTTAATAGCAATTTGAGTTACTATACAATAAAAATATTTGTATGACTTTTCTGGAACTAGGCAGGCACTACGCCTAATAATGTTGATTACTACTATTAAAATATATAACCGAGAAGATCTTAAACGTACCTGTCATGCAATCTCGTGCTAAGTAGATCGAGCGTAAGTATAGCTCCAGAAGAAAATGTGACTCAAGCAGCCATATGTCATAAACAGTAGATAGTTTGCAGTGTCCAAACAGGCGACAGCCGACGGCAGGCAGCGGAACTGGCGTCCCTCTTAATATGTTATGCTCTAACTTAATAACATGTAGCAACATCAAAGGTTTACCGTCATTCGTCAACATCAGACAACTGAATTAGCAGTCATCCTTTCGAAAGCTTTCTATAAGTGTTTCCGGCCATGTCATCACCACAACAAGGCTAATAGGAACTCTTAAGGAACTCTGACCCACTTAGTGCAGTAATGGCAGTGTATCGCAGTTTCCTGACATCCCTCCTACTGCGGCAATGGAAAGTATGATCTCTCAAATGGAACATTGGAGCATGTTGTGGGGGGAGGGGATTTTTTATTTAAAATATCAATTATTTCAACAAAATTTAAATTTTTTACTTTTAATAGTTTCCACATTATAGTTGTCTGTAATTAAGGAAGCTAAGGCTCTCAGAGAGCTGTAGAGACTAAGGACTATGGCAGTAATTTTCATTTCTCATCAGGTGTAATTTGTGTGTTTGAGTGTGTGTGTGTGTGGAATTCGGTATTATGTCTTCGCATCGTCAGAAGCTACATCTTTTTGAACAGCGTCTGTTCGTCCTCACTTTTATTTTCTTCAAGAGAAAGATGATGATACTCATGGCGAGCGTCTGCTAGTTGCCAGAAGAGTATTATTGTCTAATTTCTTGATACGTTGCGTCTGGTCAGACAGAATAAATGTGTTATTGAGTCACAAGACGCAGTAGTTACGATGATGATGGACATAATCAGCCCCATGTCTCTCCACATGTCGTCCAATCTATTTCAAATATACGCAGTTCTTTCCCTGAGCTCTTTTCTCTGGTTCGTTGCGGTCATCATTAGAAATAAAAGAAACCGGAATTATTATTAGCCTTATTCAGTACACAGTATGTTTTGCTGCTGTCAATTGAATGCCCTTGTTAATTAGCTGTAATGAACTATGTTACTTAGATTCTTCGGTATTACTACCAATACAAAGTGTTTTTATTTAAGTAGTGCCAATTTTCGAATTCTTATACCTTCATTCGTCTGCCCAATCTTTCTATCTACGTCCAACAAACTCTCAAATATTTGTTTCTAGCGAGGACTACAGCAGTACCGCTTGTAACTTCCATTTGTTTCGAAATCGGACCAGAGGACCTGCTGTGCAGATTGACATATCCGCAATGTTTCAGGATCGTTCCAAGAAAATAGTACTTCAGTATATGTTGAGGGCACTTTTCACGCTTTTTCCACCCTTTCTAGTGCATAAGTATTCTCAACTCTCCTTCGGTACTGCCATTTCTTTTTCCTTCTTTCTACCTTCATCCACATTTCTGTTTTCTTTCTCCTTGTTCTTTTCCATCTTCCTTCCTTTATCTCTTTCTGCTATCTACTCTCTCTTTGCTTTCCTATGTCGCGCTACTATTTCATCATTCTTTTTTCCTATCGGCTCGTAATTTTCTCGCTCATTGAATTTCCTCATTCACGACACTCATCTCATCGAAAGAGGAAGTATGAGCTCTCTGGGCACCTTCGTCTCACTGCCATGAAGCGTTGTCAGCAGTCGGCTTCTACTGCCTGAAGGGTAGCTGCTGGAGACGAAAGGTCGAGTTGCTCTGAGATGCGGGGTGCGAAGACTAGTCGACAAAATTGGATGGCAAGACGGTGGAAAGAGTGATGGAGGAGAGAAATGACACACCATTGCAGACAGCTGGATGTCGCTACTTTGTATGCTGCGAAGGAAGGAAGCTTGACACAGTGGACTTAAATAGAAGGTGTACATCCAGGTGCATTGGGCCTTATATCTTTGGATCCCCTTAGAGCTATGTGACAGGACGTTGAACAGGATTTGCCTCTTTCCCATTCGGTCGTACTATTTCTGTTTCTCCCTATATAAAATATATAGTATGTTTCTATTTGCAATTCTATCTTTGTTACTCCTTTTTATTGGTAAGCATTTGTTAACGGCTAAAGAGTGACAGTCCCTGAATACCTTACAAACTGACAGTAGATTACAAAATGCTACGTCGTAAAATATAATTTTCGTAGGTACAGTTCTTGTCATAATATGTCTAACAAAGTGTTGATCATTCAGTCAGTCAGTCTAAAGTCGAAAACCGAATTGTGTCGCGCAAAGAATTATACAGTTTCATGTATATAGTGTGGATTTTTCAGTTAATTTTATTTGTTTCAAGTATTTTTAGCTAATTCTCGAAAGTTGCTTATATTTTTTGTGAGCAATCAGATAGATTTCTTGCCGTCAGAACTTAGTATATGTCATTTTCTGCTCTGTGACAACAGTTCGTGTAGTTTCGACAATTGTTGGAAGAATGATATTTATCCATTCATGGGCTAAAACGTTTTCATCTTGAAGAGAAAATATGTCTAATTTAAATTAAACTTAATGCTACGTAAGTTTTAGAGTGTTTTATTAGTCGCGATTCGATCATATTTATCTGATATTCCGCTTCAGTTTGTTCTCTAATTACTTTTCCACGTACAGCTTGCATAAAGCGAACTTCTGTGTAGTGACTGAGCCCTACTTGAGAATAGGGGCGTCCGTCCGAATCTTGCGTCTGAATCCGGGGTCACCAGAAACTTACAGTATTTTAATTTTAAAGTACAATAAGACATATTTATGGTAAAAGGACAACAAAAGAGCTGATTATATAAATGCTCTGAAATAGTGGTTTATATTCATATAAAACCTGTAACTTATAATGAGATTAATTATAATGAAGTTGTATTGAGTTTTGTATTTGTGAGAAATAGAATATATCCATAATACGTAGGACTTAAAATCTTTTTTCTAACGGCTCACATGCATGTACACAGCTTACAGGAGTATTTGATGTTTGTTTGTCCGTGCATCGTTGTATAAGCGTAGAGGAGTATATTTCAATAGCCTTTAAGCGGATGTTCCAAAATTGTATGTGAATATACTGTACCCTGACTGCACTGTACTCTGAATTATACTGTACCCTGAATGTACTGTACTCTGAATTATACTGTACTCTGAATTATACTGTACCCTGACTGTACTGTACCCTGACTGTACTGTACCCTGACTTATACTGAACCCTGACTTATACTGTTCCCTGACTGAGGTTTTTCTTATCCTGACTGAGGTTTTTCCGTGCTTTTTCCTCAGTTATAAGGCAAATGCCAGGGTAAAATTCGCAAAGACGGGGCATGGCCCGTACTCTTCCACATTAGTTGTTATTTGTTTTCTTCTAAGTATGTATTGTCTATGTGTAAATATGTACTGTAATGCTGTCACCAGGTTACAGCCCAATTGCAGTTAACAAATATATCATATATTGTATCGAATAGAGGGTGTTTATTGGTGGAATATAAAAATTGGATCTGATGTGTTTTCTATTCCTGCAGATTATATAATTAACATAAATGACAGTGAAGGAATTTTAGTAATCCGAAGTTGATGTCCGCAGTGATATCTTAATACTCATAGATGTTCCTCTATATTGCTCTATATACGAGTACTTAGAACGGAAATTACTCTATAATGTGAGTCAAGAATAAGTCACTCAAACAACGGTGGCATAAGTTCCAGCTTTAAATGTAAATTGCGTGTGCAAGTTTTTTATACGAAAAATCTTCGGTCATTAATGTAATGTAAAGGACGAATTGGCTTGCATTTCTCGTATTTAGCGGAAAAGATATGTATTGGATAAATTAAAATGTAGTTGTAACTGTTACATGCTAAACTAATGAAAGCCGTCTTGAATTAAGCCGTCAAATGGTGGCATACACAAACACGTACACATATATTCAAGTACTTGCTTATATTTAAAAGGAAAATTCCTTCTTGTGGAAATAACTACAGTTGCAAACAATCGAGAAATCCGTCTACATTTATGGAAGACAAAGATTTGTTAGCAGGAACAAGAGCCCCATGACACGCTCCTGTGTTGATTTAGTTAGTTAGGATCAGAAATACTACACTTACTCCTCTAAAAAAAGAGTTGTTTCTTGAATATAATCATTACATCTAAGTCTAGATCTGCAAAATGGTCTCTTCCGTTTTGACTTACGACTTGAATTTTTTTACAAGCCTTTTCTGTCCCGTTCAGCCTACGTGTTTGCCATCCTTTTCGTCCTTGAGAAGGTCACCCAAATATCACGTCACTTAATGATCTGTACTCCTCACCCAATATTGTTCGGGTGATAAAATTGAGAAGAAAGAAATGGGCAAAGCATGTAGCACGTATGGGGGAGAGGAGAGACGTATACGGGGTTTTGATGGGGGGAACCTGAGGGAAAGAGACTATTTGGAAAACCCAGGCTTAGATGGGAGGAAAATATTAAGATGAATCTTCAGGAAGTGGGATCTGACTCAGGACAGGGACAGGTGGCGGACACTTGTTAATGCGGTAATGAACCTTCGGGTTCCATAAAATGCAGGGAATTTCTTGACTAGCTGAGAACCGGTTAGCTTCTCAAGAATGACTCTTCTCCATGCAGTAAGTACGTAAGTAATCAAGTAAGTAATAACACGTCACTATGATCCCGAAAACGAAGTATTTTAGCAAGATGATAATTTGAAATGTTGTGTATGTTTTACGTCACTTCACTTAGTCTAATCTCGTCTACCGGTAGGCATAGCGAGAAGTGTACTGAAGTGAAACGAGGTGAAGTTAATTGAAGTTAAGTGAATTTTGTTAGTAGTCAACTAAAGGTTTGCATATGAGGGGACTGCTCCGCAATATCCTAGATTTGTTTCGGGTTTACTCCCCTAGGAGGGTTGGCTTTACCACGCCTCCCGAGCCCCTACTGCGCGTAACATAGCTTTATTAGCCATTTCCAGGATTCTCACCAGGTTTTCTGATCTATCTTAGCACCCCTGCGGATAAATTACCCCCTACGTCACCTTAGCGAGAAATTTCCTATGTTTGTTACCCACCGATACTGACGTTTGATTGTGATGGTCGTGTATGTTTTATTGTCACAATAAGAGTTCTGTCAAAGTATTCAAACACGACGCCATTGCGACACTGGGCAAGACGGATGCAAAGATCAATGATTCATGTAACATGGCGCTTTATGTAAGCGAATGGTCAGTTCCTCCGTTCTGCCTTTTTGCCGTAGAGGCAAGACCAAGTACTGTAATAGCTAGGTCATGCGGTTTATTTCCGTTATAATAATTATAGCAAATTTAGGTGTAAATAGGGCCTTCGTAAGACAAACTAATGGCTAAAATTAGGACGACGTCGAGCATCGTCTGATATTTAAAGGACGAAAATTTAGCGTGAAAGTAAAATATAACGGAATATGTATTGCGATAATTAATATGGGCTCAAATTAAATTACTTTTCTGGTTTTATTTATTTGGCGGACGCGAAGTTTGACTGCAGAATTCAGCTGCATTACGTGTTGGTGATTGTTACTGTTTGCTGTCGGTATTTTGCTGAAACACACGCAGAAACTCGTGTTAGCGAGAAACTTCATGTGCAAGTGAAAAGAGAAGCTCATATGAAACATAGTTTATAAAATGCGTTTGTTTTACTTTCCATTTCGCAGTCATGTTTGCAGAAAAGTAACGCCAGTTCTGTGTGTGCTTCATAAATACAGAAACATAAATAGATTATAAAAGTGTGTTCAGTCCATAATTCAGGCCACTCTTTATCATACATTTCTCACACATGACTACTATCATAACATTACATTCTAGTATTGAGTTCCCTTTAAAGACTCAAACTGTTATCCGTACATAAACATCTTTATACTTTTATATGTAGAAACAAATTGCATTTCTGTGTCTTGACTTCTATGCGAATGAATAAGTAATGTATGTAAGCAAAAACTAAACTATTGCTTATAATCTGATTTAAACCCGGAATAATTAATTTAGTAAATAAATACAAGAACACAAAGAATAAGTACCGGAAAGAACTCAGGATAACTCACAATCATATACTTTGTTTCTTAGCCTGTCTGGTATGACGAATCCCTCGCCAATTCGCACTAATTGGTCCTGCCCCTTTCCAAAAATTATCTAAAATCGCAGAACCATTAATTGCAACTCGCGGTACATTAAAAGTAAGGCTATTAAAAAAGTAGAAATTTACTAAATCTCCAAAAAGTAGCATATTACTTCAGCGTGAATTGTATCAATAAAAACAGTAATTTTTCTGAAACAAAAAACAATAAAATTAAGGGTAATAAAAGCTTAGGCGAAGAAACTTTGCGTTGTGCTGAGTACAATCTGGCCAGCTGGGAACATTCGGCTGAAGATATTGAAATGAAACATTTATAACATGGCAGAGTCTTTATGCTCGTCAAACCTACATGATAGTAGCTCAAGGGAGAAGGGAGGTAAAATGGAGGCAATGTCTTTTCTTCACGGCAAAACATACTTAACGAAATGACGGAGCTCTTTCAGATTCATAAGTACAAAGCAAAAATGTGACGATAAAGTAATATTTTCCGTTTTATTTATTTATATTTCTAGTTCATTTAATAGAAGTAACAGAAATTCAGCCACATAACTTAGAGCGACAGGATGAATTTTGAATAGTGAATCGTACAGAATTTGGAAGGCAGCGTTTGTGTAGCTCTGTTAGGCACAGGCTTGTTATATTCCTGGTGTAACCGACAGGGACAATTCTTCGGATCAACGTTTGAACCCGGAGATTCCAGACTACAAACAAGTGTCTTACTGTATTAATTGGGACGTTTGTTCGTTAGATCATGAAGTGTGATGTGAAGCTATTGATTTGGAAGAAGATAATGCCAAATGTTTCGCAGTAATATAAGCACAATTCGCAATGTAATACTGTAGAAACGACATGTACATCTAGCCGGACAGGAGCAGTTCGGGCACTCTAGCATAGCTGCACCGACCTGTTCGATATGTTGCTTTGTCTGGGTTTAGGACAGCAGATCACCATTATGAAACATTAATAACTGCGCAAATTATTCTGTGTATGTACGGTGGTTGTGATAGTGACAGCCACAATGATGATGACAATAATAATAAAAATTAAAGAAATTTAAGCAATGGCTTGATTCCAGGCATAAAATTCCCTTACAGGACCGGATTTTTAGAAAATTTTCTTCAAATTCACTACCTGTTTCTCTCACCTGCTTTGGTGTCCACTATAATTTCTTCCGAGAGATTTCTCCACAGATATTCATTAAGCAAATCATGCTTTTACTGCCCATTTTACACTTCTTGATTAACGGATATATTTACACTGGTTGAGCTGTATAAACTTGGAAGTTATTTCGTATGTAGTTTTATCCATTCATACCTAATTCACCATATGTATGTTAGGTATTTTATTTATATTTATTTTTTCCTTGTTCAGGTTGAATGTCTTCAAACACAAAGACACAACGTGTACACTAATTCAAAGCACCTTTTAAAAAGCGACCATTTCATATGGGCCGCTTATGTTGATCACAAGCACAAAATTTGGATCACCCTCGGGGATAGAAGCGTCTCAATTTCGGTATCCGCGATTTAAATGCTCGTTCATGTTCTAAGAGCAAATATTTACACCTAAAATAAATTCAGGGGTTTAACGAAAAATTGTGACTTCAATTCTGCACGTGAATACGTTATTGCAGTAAAGTGCCTAAGCCAGTGCCTTAACATAACTACGACAAAACTAAAACATCCGAAGCAAAACGAATCCAAGAAGACCAGACTGAGATGTTAGCTTCCCCGATAGCCGTTAGAATTTTCACATCACAAGTTCTGTAGATTTTAGGCTCTTATGACCGTTCATCATGAAAGTACGGTGAAGAGGGAGAAACCAACGAGATGCAACTAATCAGATGTTTATTATCAAACTTCTATCTCAACATGTTTCGGGCATCATTATGCCTATAATCAGAAGAACAAGACTTTTTATTACTGCATTTGATGTTCTGCACTGGTTGTGCTGGCTGTGGTTGTGTGGAACATCAAATGCAGTAATAGACAGTCTTGTTCTCCTGATTATAGGCATAATGATGCCCGAAACATGTTGAGATAGAAGTTTGATAATAAACATCTGATTAGTTGCATCTTGTTGGTTTCTCCCTCTTCACCCTAAGTTCTGCATATTTTTTACTTAAAAGTATAATGAATTAAAGATGTAACAAAATTTGAACTGAAATAGTGTAAATGGAAAGGGGTAGCATTACCTTTCGGTTTTAATTATATTGATGGCCAAACCTCGAAATGAATCACACTGCGAATTCATCAAATTAGTGAAATTGTGATGTAGTGTCAATCCATGAACTACGTTCAGTAACCGAGAGGACTAACCTAACATAACCTAACCTAACCGAAAAGTCTAACCTAATTTTGATATTTTGCAGACCGTGCATCTCAGTATAATCTTAGCAATTAACCAACTTTATGCACAAAAACATGTTTTATAATAAGTTTCTTTTATGCCTTTACATGTTTCGAGCACTTGGTGTTCATCATCAGGAGGTCAAAATTGTATTATACAGCATCTGGTATCATCACACCTGTAGGTGGCCGTCCGGTGCACAGTCCTCTCTCAACCTGTGCACCGGACGTCCACCTACAAAGTGTGATGATACCAGATGCTGTATAATACAACTTTGACCTCCTGATGATGAGCACATAGTGCTCGAAACATGTAGAGGCATATAATAAACTTATTTCAAAACAAGATTTTGTGCATTAAGTTGGTTAATTGCTAAGATTAGACTAACTTAACTTATCAAATTAACGTACCCGAAATTCAGCTGCAGCCACATAGCAATTCCAAGAGCTACGATGTTACACAAGGTAACACAACTCAGAGTATCACGGCCGTGACGGTATGAGTAGATAAAAATACTGAAAACGCGTTGTAACTTGATGAAACGATGCGAGTGTAGAATGACATCGTCAGGTCGATGGAGACAATAAGTCGAAATTGAAGAATGCTTTGTGAAATAAGTTTCAGAATTCAGTGGGGAATGTGAGACTGTGCGATGTATCGATGCTGATACCTAAAACGGAGCTGGAGTTGAAATTGGCTTGGAAAACAACCATTTGATACGCTCTAAAGACAAAAAAAAACATCAAGGATTGGATCTGTCCCATCCTGTTGCTTCATAAGTCCAAGATATTTGGAAGCCAAGAAACGATATTAGCTCGAAAAAGCTCACCGTCTCACCATACCGAATCTGACGAATTTATTGCAAATATTACCTTGTTTGATAAAGTACTAAATAAAGGTAGTCAACGAGAATTGTAAGATACAAAAAAGTAAACAAAAAATTGTTGTCCTTTCTAAAGCTACGGAATTACGATACTAACCAACTTCCATTCCTCTCCCCCAACTTTCTCCTAAAAAACTGTACAGTAGCAATGAAATTTCCTATTACTTGTACATTCCCCTCGACCAAAACTGAAATGCCCTTAGTGTGAAAGGATTCGATATCACACATCTGGTATGTTATTTACCGTTGAGTACCCGCATTGTTATCATTGTATGTACCGAATTGTTGCCAAGCAGTGCACATTTTACGCTTTACGCACTGCGTCAACAGATTATGTTCGCTCACGAACTGCATGCGAGGCGGATATGTGGAGAAAATTAAAGAAACAAAGTCTAACATAAAAGTCTTTCAGCTTATTTATGCCTGCTGTTTTTCGCGTAGATAATTATATGCGACACAACCTGAACGATGCAGTTCAACGACAAGGACAATGCATTTGTTTGAAATTCTCAGCAACCAATTTAATTTGCACATCGAATATTTGGTTAAATTATTTTTTGATTATTTCAATATTAAAAATTCATGGTGACCACTTTTGACATATTTCGAAAGCTACGTGAAGGCTGCCTTGATGTATTTAATTATATCAAATCTAGGACAATAGTGCGGTAATATAGCAATAAATACATTTTAATAGATACGAACTCCACTTTAGTTATGTTGCAAATAACACGAATATTATAGTGCAATATATATATATATATCTTTTTTTTTAATTAACAGCTTTTTATTGTTCATTGTATAAACGTGCTATCCGTACATTCATATTTCGACATTTCTGTAGTGCAATATAATTTTTTTAAAAATAAGATTCTCCTTCAATTTAAATGCCTTATATAACCGGCCAAATCTCAAAGACGGGAACAGGAACTCCACCCAGGGAATATAATGCGTGGTAGTCACAGGAAACGTTAAGTATCTACCGACTAGATGACAAGAAGGATATTTGTGGTTAGGTCTCTTTAGTTTTATTCTCACAGTCACTTCAATATTTCATCATCATCATCATCATCATGTTCCTGAAGGGTTAGGTGTGTTTTCTGTTCCTTGATCCTCAAGATGAAGTTGGTCCCTCCATCTCTTCCTCGGTCGTCCTATGTTCCTTCGTCCTTTTGGTTTATA
>Ga0131853_10004466_pt1 | contig 25072 bp, 20 predicted proteins | sample TergutLab28metaG_FD_92764 | JGI IMG/M metagenome (GOLD analysis project Ga0131853, IMG submission 92764) | Labiotermes labralis P1 segment gut microbial communities from Petit-Saut dam, French Guiana - Lab288 P1 (version 2) (version 2) | ecosystem: Host-associated > Arthropoda: Insects >...
ACATTGTGGGAGGAAAGGAAGCTGAGGGTGTTTGAGAACATGGTGTTGAGGAGAATATTTGGACCTAGGAGGGATGAGGTAATGGGGGAATGGAGGAGATTGCATAACAAGGAGCTAAATGATCTGTACTCCTCACCCAATATTGCGCAGGTGATAAAATCGAGAAGAATGAGATGGGCTGGACATGTGGCACATATGGGTGAGGAGAGGGGGGTGTATAGGGTCTTGGTGGGGGAACCAGAGGGACAGAGACCACTGGGGAGACCTAGGCATAGATGGGTGGATAATATTAGGATAGATCTCCAGGAGGTAGGATGTGGGTATATGGACTGGATTGGGCTGGCCCAGGATAGAGACAGTTGGCGGACGCTTGTGAGTGCGGTAATGAACCTATGGGTTCCGTGAAATGCGGGGAGTTTCTTGACTAGTTGCAAACCAGTTAGCTTCTCAAGAAGGACTCTGCACCATGGAGTAAGTTAGTAAGTAAGTAAGTAAGTATTACGCACTTTCTTATGTACACACACCACAAAAGAATTAGAGTCACACTGACAAGATAAGAAGAAAGAAATTAAATTTACGTAAGTTAGCTGAGAGTGAATATATTACAGAATCAAGAAAAAGCATAATATTCATTTATTTTGATGTCTGTACCATGTATCTTTGTGCAGTTGATTATCCAGACCAACAAACACACAATATATATATATATATATATATCAACAATATTTGATTAATGTTAAGTACTCCTACATGTTTCAATGTAACCGCATCATCTTCAGGAAGTATAAGAGTATAAGACTCCCTGCAGATGCTGCAGAAGATTGAAACATGTAGGAGTACTTACATTATATGAAATATTATATATATATATACATACATACATATATATGTTGTACATTTGTTGGTCTGGATAATAAACAGCATAGTATTCAGTTCAAAAAACTACTTACAACCACTGTACTTTGGCCATGATGAATGAATGAAAGCTAGAGGAAATATGACAGAATTATAATTCAGTTATTAATTTAAATACAGGCTACACTTTTCATTTACTCCATGTGTTTCCATGGGAAAACATTACAGCAGCAGTCACGTGTCTGCCAGACTTTTGTATATGATTTGTTTCATCATATTCTATCAAACAAAAGGCACCCAACATACAATGTTTTACCTATCACACTGTTAACACTGCCACAGTATTACAAGAACCAAGTACCACCAAATAAACATAGTTAGGAAGCCTCCTTGTATTAACAGTTACCTGGTAAGCGCCATCACCAGAGCCACACAGCCGTTTAATACTACTGCCCAGTGATGTCACATCAGACCAATAGATGCACTGATCAGCCCAATCATAATCCAAAGCAACTGCATTTGTCAGGTTGTGTGCACGAAGAGTACTGAGTCCATTGAGATCCAGCTCTCGAATGTAATATCGGTTTGTGAATATCAGCTTTGGTTCAATACCTGCACAACATACAGTATGCCATAATAATCATCTAACAACCATCCAGCTCTCAGGTATAGTACCAGTTTGTGAATATCCACATTCTTTCCATACCTCAACAACACACAGTATGCCACCATATGAAACTCAAAAACCAAACATTCTACCATCCATGTCACCAAGTAATAGAACCTGCAGGTTCAAGGGCTTTAGAACCAACACCAGCCTACTAGAAAAATTCAAGGCACTTCAGTCCTGTTTGTATCATTAAAATACATATTATTTAATCCCATTTTATTTTATCCTCTTGCCTTTATGCTGGTCTTCCTAGCTGCTGCTCTTGAGGAGATACTGCATGGTATTCTACACTACTGCACATTGCTAAACATTGTTTTAATTAACATCTGCATGTCCTGTGACAAAATAATATAGCATTATTCTGGAATATTTTACTTGCTGAAAGTGGTATTTTATAACATACACAAAGCACCAAATCTAGCTACACAACTAAAGGAAAGAAGAGGAATAAATATTAGAACCTTTTTGTAGGCCTCAAAATAAAAAATTGAGAAACTGCTTTGAGTCCAAACATATAAATTTATTGACATAATAATGACATCTTCTAACCAAGCCAAGATTACCACATTCTGAAATTCTGATTTGTAACTTACAAGGATTTCCAAATTTAAATTAGTTTCTGAAACTTGGATGTGCTACACTATCTGACCAACAGCAAAGTGTACTGACATGCAGCTGTGCATCCAAAATGTGACTCTCTATTGAACGACCATTACATGATGATTCTATTCTTCTGGGATATGACGCTTTGTCACTAAGGTAACTGGAACCCAACATTTCAAGGCCAATATGCTGCTCTGAAATGTTGGTATCTGACTATCCGGTGACACCGCGTCTAATCCCAGAGGAACAAAATCCTCAGTTACGCCACTGCAAAAACCTCACAATTTTCATTTTGGAAATATTTGTAAAGAAAATTACCAGGTGAAAAGTTGATTCAGCAAATCTCACTTAAGACTGGAATATATCTGTACCCTGTTCAACTTATGACACCAATAATACAGCCACTAATTACCCTACTTTTTGAGCACCCCAGTACAAAAAGCACATCAATACAAATCACTTCATCTCAGTACCTTTTTACTTATCATTACAACAGCACTTATATGTGCAAATTTCTGGTGTGGGAGCAATGTAATTTGTTTGGTCATAAATATTTGAAGATTGTGCAAATATTACTGGACCAAATCATCTGGAAGATATTAAATAAAATTGTGCCTGTGCAGTTTGGTTTGATACATACTGTACCTTCAGAAACAGAATCTGTGTAGTTACAAAAACTGCACAAAACGCATCTTGTTAACTCACTACACACAGACAATTTTTACATTAAATGAAAAACAAACACAACCCCTTACCATGGAGTTGGTCATCAAACTTCAAAAGCACAAACTTCACTTTGTCATGGTGGTCTGGGACTTTACGTACGATTAACATGAATAACTGGCTTACTGGAGTTAGCTTTGCATGAGTGTTTATCTGCTCGCAGCACATAGCCATCAACACAGGAGCAGACATAAGATCCCAGCACGTTACGACATGTCTGACTACAGGGTCGATCTTTACATTCATCTATGTCGGAACACAAGTGTGGGTCCTTTGGATGAACCTGGTAACCAGGACGACATGAACACTCATAACCATGCTTCTTGTCTTTGCAAATGTGGGCACACAGTGTGTGGTCTTTACATTCATCAATATCTGAAACAAAATTAAACTCACAGTTAAGACACAAATTTTAGTTTGTCTTAGCTGTAAGAAAATAACTGTATGAAATAAAATATTTTGCATCAAATACCCTAAATTGTGTTAGGCAATTAAAGCTTTAATTTTCAGACACTTTTAGATTTATAAGTACATGTTCTGATTTTGAAGTGCCACTCCTACTTCATAAGCAGAAGATCTAAAAGCTGATCCCTAGGGTCAGCTACCTACATAAATCTTGAACAGTATCCTGTCACTAAGAGCCTTAACCCACCTCCTTCCCATTTTAAATGTCACAGTAAAGTTTGGTTAGCACTAGTAACATTATGTATTCCATTAGCCACTGCTCTTTATTAGCAACTAACTAAACACACTATTTAGTATCATCCCATAATTACTGAAAAAAATTAGCTCAGCTTCAGCATCTGAATTGGATTTCAGAAATCTTGGCCTTAATTAACAAACACCCAAAACCTATCTTGGTTCCGCTCAGTATTTTTTTTTCTGTGGCATGACAGCCAAAGTCTGGTCTAGGTTGCCTCAATGAGGTTGTTAGGTCACACACAGACACACACAACTGGCAGGACTCCTCTGAAGGAGTGATCAGCCGATCGCAGAGGCCACTACCAACACAACTCTCAAGAAACACAAAAGACAAACATCCAAGCCCTCAGCAGGATTTGAACCTGCAACCCCAGCAATCAAGCAATTTCAGACCTACACCTTAGATCACACAGCCATACAGATCAGCTCTTCTCAGCAATTCAGAGGCAAGTATTGGCACAATACTTTCAAATGGAACCATTTCTTCCTCCACTATGCACAATCTTCCTCTGCCCAACATAAGATAACATTTACAAAAGAGACATATCATTTTATAAATCACAATATCCTAAACACTCACCCAACATAACATTTTGATGGCCATACAATGCCATCACCAGTAAAATATTAATCATAAATAAGATGGCTGCATGAATGCTGTTATACTGATGGAGGAGATGGCCTCCACATTTGGAGGATAGCTTTGAATGTACTGCATGAGCAGTGATGGTCAGCCAGCACTGGTTGGTCCTCTAGCTACAGGATTGGGTGAGGGGCCAATGACAACATGTTGTAAAATTCAGCATGTTACAAAATGTTACAATAAGCCTCACACTGGGAAAGATTCTTAGGAATAGCATAAGAAATGGGGTTCATATTCTGTATCAAATACTGGGTGATCCAATAAAGGAGAATGATATGGATAAAGGATGTGGCTCATATGGGAGATAAATAAAATGCAGTCAGAGTTTTGGTGGGGAAACCTGAAGGCCTCACAGATGGGAGAATAGATAGATAGATAGATTGACTGATTAACACTGGGTTCGAGCCCTTATGGTCCCGATGCACTTAGGCCTTATAGACAGGCCATTTGTGCCAGAAGGGAGGATAATATTAAAATGGTTGAGAGGTGTGATGAAGGGAATCAATTGATTTCATATGGTTCAGGACAAGGGCAAGTGGTGGGCTCCTGCGAACACTGTAAAAAACCACTGCAATTCTACAGGCACAGATTCTACCACTGTCAACACAACTTTATAACTGAAATGCTACACACTTTTATACCGTCTTTTGGCCTTTGGTGTGTGCTCCCTGCAGGTCATTCACACACAAGAAGCCATATAGGCCTCTGACACACTCCACTGGACTTTCATCATCTTGATGCCAGGTTGTGGAAAGCCAGAGAATGTAAAGAAAAGCACTAATGGTGACTAAAGCGAGTCACAACTCCTGTACCAATTTCAGCTCTTTTTGATCATTTTTGGCCAAGATAAGAAATTTGGTGCAAAAGTTTTTGAATGACCATCATATATTATTGTGGCAGGAACAGAAAGGGGAGGCAGAGCAAGTTCATTAAATGACTAAGGAGCTGAAAACCAGGAAAATCATTGTGAGGGAGAACATGAAAACTGCATATATGTTCACATGCAGATCAAATGACAATAATAAATATACACATGTATTCAGTTAGCTATGTGTGTATACCTGCACCACCATGTTGCTAATCTACACATACATACTGCACCATCATGCTGCTAGTGTATACAACTCACTGCACATTCATGGTGGTAGTCTAAGAGTCCTGCACTATCAAGGTGTTAGTCTACATAACACAGTGAATCTGATCATGCTGCTAGTCTACACAACTTCCTGCATGATCATGGTGACAACATATACAACTTACTGCACTATCAAGATGCCAGTCTACATAACACAGTGAATCTGATCATGCTGCTAGTCTACACAGCTTACTGCACCATCACAGTGCTAGCACACACAACTTACTGCATTTTTCCTCATCACTGTAATCTCCACAATCATTCTCCCCATTACAGACCAAAGTCTCATTTATGCATGTATCTGTACTGCACTTGAACATGTCTGCCCCTTTGCATTCATCCAACATTCCACTGCTGTCTGTAACATACACAAATTCAAATAAAATAAAACTCTCGTACATACAGATTAAAATTATTGCCTTCATTAACATGTGCTGCTATGACATCATCTAAAATAAACAAAGGCTGTTTTAATTACATAATATCCTAGATATGCAACAAAACTGGTAAATAAAGGAGGCAATGTCATGAAACTTTAATATCAATATTAATTGTTTATGGTGGGTAAACCGAGGGGACCGCGGTAGCACAGTGGTTAAGGTGCTGTGCTACAATTCGGAAGGTCACTGGTTCGATACCAGATGGTGTCAGTGGATTTTTCATTGACATAAAATCCTTCTGATCGCACTATGGCCCTGGGGTTGATCTCAGCCTCTAACAGAAATGAGTACCAGGAGTATTTCCTGGGGGTAAAGGCGGCCGGTGACAACCGACCACCATCCTTTGTCGTTGTCATGAAATCTGGGAACCTTAACTTCCTGGAACCCTCTGGGCCTGTCCAGGCCTGAAATGGGACTGCTTTACCTTTACCTTATGGTGGGTATACCAGCTGGACAAAAAAATGTGCAGGATACTTAAAATAAAAACAAATTATTAATAAGGGACTTGCAATACTTAGACCCATGACAAAACATTTCTACTAAGCATAACAATAACTGAAAGTAAGAGGGCAGAAGATTGAACTAACTAGATGGCTATTACTTACAAATGATATGTTAAACTAGCAGTATGGTCAAATGACATGGTAGTAGGCCGCACTAAACTTGGAAAAACAATAAGAATGATTGCTCTATGGATGCCACTTTAAAAGCGATGAGTCATGTTTCTAAACATTTTCTCCGCTAATAAAGTTGTCATATTATGTTCTGTATGTTAAATCGTATTACTGAAAGTATTCAGGTGACTGATGGCTGCATGTTGGTCAGCTCTAGTCTAGTGCAGGACAATCATTGTGCTTGAAAGATTCAAGTGAAATTTATGTTTGGGCTGTGACATTTGAGGTTCTCTGAGCAGTGCTGATAAGGATTAAAGTCTTGTCGGATTCTGTATGTAATTTTGACTGGTAAACATTTAGTAACATGTCAGGAGAAGCACAATGTCCCCATCTTTTGGGTCCAACAGTCACATCCCAGAAGACTTGAATATTCTGTGTCACTACCATTTAATGTTTAACACTCGTGTACATTTGAATATGGTTTACAAGGTGCTACTCAAATACTTCCTGACTCTCCCCATGGTGGCAACACTTGAAATGGAACAGAATTTTGCTGCTACAAAATAAAGGTACAATCTTATTTCAGTTTTGCCACACCTGCCATCCAATAAAGATGTAATGTGTGTTTAAATCTGTTAAATGTCTAACTATAGCTGCCCTTCCACTAAGGACCACCACTTTCAAGACATTCTACTGCCCTCACCCCACCACACTCCCTGCAGAATCGCAATCACAACTCCCAACAGTTCTGTACTCACTACAGTCTGCCTCATCAGAATTGTCTCCACAGTTATCCACTCCATTACATTTGAATGCAGCAAGAACGCACTTCCCATTTTTGCAGGCCATCTCATTACTGCGACACTTCTTGTTGCAATACAATGGCTCATCTGACCCATCTCCACAATCGTCATCTCTATCACAGTAGTACTCCTGTGGTTAAAAATACAATAAAAAGCATGCTGACATTGTATTTTCAGTCAAGTTATGAGTGTTACAGCTTGTTTTCACTATGCTCTAAAACTACAACTATGACAGTGTCTTTTCTGAGATCCACTTATGTTATCATACTTGCACTTGTACAGAGGTCACAAACTCGTACATTCACATGAATGCACACACACAGTGGTCTGTAAAATGTCTGCCAAACTCAAGGTTATTATCGATTGAGTTACTTTAAATGTATCAACATTGGTCCCATTCTCAAGAATCATGAAACTACTGCTTCTAATTGAGTAGATGTGAAGAAAATGGGTAACTGAATAGAACAATATTTTATTTGGTTATCTTATTAGCCACACAGCAATTCCACTGTATTTGTTACCTATGATAGTTGCTGCTAACAGTGACTTTATGCCTTCTCTATGCATCACCTTATTCATTTTAAAACAGACACAAATTATCTACCCTGATAATACAACAATCTTCATAAGTTGTACTCCCTTCTTCCTCCCTGGCACCCAAAATTTCTATGTCCAATGCCATTGGAATTATTCTGTATGTCAGCAGCAGCATCCTTGATTCATGTCACTTTCTCCTTGTAAACCAATGCCCTCATGTATCCCCAGAAGAAATATGGAAATGAGCTCTGGTGAAGAGACAGGTGAGCTTTGGTGAACACACACACACACACACACACACACACACACACACACACGAGGTCTGGTGTACAGGTTAACTGTGGTGAACACACATAAGCTCTGGTGAATAGAAACTTGCGTACTGCTCAAGAGATGGGTCAGCCATGGTGAAAAGTCACACAATCTGTGGTGAACATACAGGTAAGCAGTAATGAACAGAGAGGTGAGCTGTGATGAACAGACAGGTCGGTGAACAGACAAGGGCATTGTTGTGAACAAACACAGAAGCTCTGATGAATACACAGGTGAGCTGTGTTTAATGGACAGTGAGCTCCAGTGAAAAGACGTGAGCTCTGGTGAACAGATGGTGACCTGTGGTGATGAACAGAGAAGTGCGCTGTAGTGGACATATGAGCTCTGGTCAACAGACAAGTGAGTGGTGGTGAAAAGACACAGGACCTCTTGTGATTGAACAGGTGAGCCCTCCAGACCTCTACAACTAATCTGATGATATCAGCAGCACCAGTTCAAGAACTGTGTCACCTGTCACCCAAATGAGATACAGCAAACCACATTTAAAATGACCTAGAAAAATACTTCTTCCAAAACAAGTGTAATCTTGCTCTGTAAGAATTGCAGGTAGCTGTACACTGTTAAACGGCCCTCAACAATAAATGATACAATTATCCAGCCATGAACAGGACTATATCACACATGCACCAAAATAAGATACCAGTAACCAAATAAAATTATTTTACTGAACCAGTGATTGTCTTTGTTACCTCCATATTCAGTTGAGAATCACTTTCACAATGACATAAAATCTGTCATGAAAAATAGCGCATTTAATAAATTCCTGTTTTGCAGCCATTTCATGAGCCATTCTGTACATTACATTTCAGGAAGAAATATGCTTTAGTTATAACAAAATAGTTAACCTGAGAGCTGCAGTGCTTGAAGGACACAAGAATTTTTCTTAATATTGTGATTTGTTAACCACAAACACTTAAAAAACCTTCACATATAAATTTAGACTACATTTTATTTCAATTGTGCAACTACCCAACTTTCTGAACCATGGTAACAACATGAGAAAATATAGTAGAATGCAGACTTCTTTGTTATGACTAGAAGATACCTCTGACTCAATATTCAATGGAGGATGGAAGAAGAATGCTGGAAAATGGTTGTTTCAGAAACAAAGAGCCACTGTGATTGCTAACACAGTTTCCAGTGCTACAATGGAAAAGGAGCTGGTGAATGTCAGTTTGTTTGCACAATGTTTTCACAGATAATCATCATGAGAACATTCATATTTATGAACCACAAACAAACATAATAGAAGACACAGAAATGATAAACAGTGAAAAATCTTGGAAAACTCAACCACTCTTATCAACACTACACTTCTAGAGCTCCGAAGTTATTTTGTTCTGCTGCACACACCTCATCAATGCACCGATGGTTTGCACAACGGAACTGGTTTGGTGGGCACATTGTGGTATCCCTTCTCAGACAGCCCACATCTGTGCTTTCATCTGAACCATCAGTACAGTCTTCCTCGCCATCACATGCCCATGTCATAGGGATACAACGCCCAGTACTGTTACAGTGGAAGTCTATGTTCGGGCACACGCGTGTTTCTGAAATGAGAACAGACAAATCATTTTGGATTCTTCAAGGTTCAAAATCTAAAGTCTCTACCAAGGAATGTAATTAATGCTTAATTTTCATTTTGCAACATCTCTTCCAGTTGTGGGAGAGCATACAAAAAATGTAGGCATGAAGACCTCACACATTGTAGATTACCATGATGATGTCAAGGAAGTCTCACAGCTTTCAGTTCCAACAAAGTCCAAACCTCTGACTGCAAACAAAAAGTTCATAGGAAACGAAGGGGGGTAAAACATATACTAGTAATATAAAGGCTGTACAGCAATGACCCAAACTTTTAAAATAGCATGCCAATGTGACCATCCAGCAAAGCTCTTTAAGTGGCGCTTTCTAGCAGTGATCTTCATTAAGTCATCTGACACCAGCTGCATCATTCTATTTTGTTTAGTCTTCATGCTGTGTCTGCTGGAGTCAAAAATTTTTTGTTGTGTATGACGATTTTTCTGTTGTTTAAAAATGTCCAATTTTCATGAGGAGCATGTTCTTTTTAATTTTGTTTCCAATGAGAGAAAACGGTTTCAGAGACATTTGAAATGTTAACGCAAGCATTTGGTACTGAATCCACGGGCTGAACTTCAAAAGGGTTAAAGGCAGCTAAACTATGATTAAAAATGACCCATATTCTGGACAACTTTCCACGTGAAAAGGTGACCAACATGTTGAAAAAGTTAATGAAATCACCCATTTAATCAACATTTCACAGTGTGGGAAGTAGCTGATGGAGTTGGCATTTTGAAAACCTCATGTCACGAGATTTTGACTGAAAATGTTGCAGCCAAATTTGTGTCAAGTGAGACTAATGAGCAAAAACAGAAGCATCTATAAGTAAGTCAAGAAATTTTTGACCATTTAAACGATGATGAAAACTTTTTAAGGAGTCTCATCACAGGTGACAAGACGTGGGTTTACAACTATGATGTTGAAACAAAAGCCCACTCTTCAAAATGGGTCTTTAAACACTGCCCAGACCCAAAGAGCTTAGCAAATGTGGTCAAATGTGAAGCTGATGTTGACTCTTTTTTTTTACTGTGAAGGTGTTCATCATGCATTTTTACTTCATGGCCAGACTGTCGACAAACAGTACTGTCTGCAAGAGGCATTGAGAAGACAAAGGCCAAATTCATGGAGGGGAAAAAATGGATGCTCCACCGTGAAAACACTCCCACACATTCATTACTTATTTGTGACTTTCTCCCAAAGTACAAGACCACACTCATTCCACAAACTCCATACTTGCCAGACCTTGTACTAACAGACTACTTTTTGTTCCTGAAGCTGCAATTTATATTGAAGGTTGATGTTTTGAGTCTGCTGAGAACATTCAAAAAATATCACCAATGGATATGCAAGTGCTTCCACAAAAAGCATTCCAGCAATGCTTCCAAAACTGTAAAAAAAAGCTGTAAATGGTGTATTAGGAGTGGAGTGAGCTAGTTCAAAGGGGACAAGGCCATGTACCTCCTAGGTAAATGAAATGAGGTTTTATTGAAAAAGTTTGGGCAATTTATGGACCGCCATAGTATACATGCAGTAATAATTCATGCTGACAAAATGAGGCATATGAGAGACTGTGTTAAATTTATCTGGCTAAAGGGAATATTATTTCCTGTGATATGAATTTTAAATGGCTGAATGAAATGTGACATCCCATTATGTCATGACATTATTAACATTTTATGTTACATTATAGTTGTTATATTTTTATAACAATGAATACCATATTATAAAATGTTACATAATCACAGCAATAACAAAACTCTACAGAAGAAACAAGTGACTGTTCATTCAATTAGACATTACACCCAGTGTTGAACAGCTGTACATATTTGGAGCAATCACAGCTTCAACATAGACCAAGGGGAAATGGAGTATACTGCCATTGAATTTTATGCAGGATTATGAAATATGCCAATCTGCAACATAGAAATATTATCAAAGTCTCACTTTATGTGCAAAATCTGAAATAATGTGAATCGAGAATTTAAACAAATTTGTCAGATAAGCCTTCATCATCAAGTTCAGAGATAGCATGTCCTAATTAGGCCCCTGTTCTATCTTCTATTCTATCATGATTTTTTCCAATTTTTTTAGGCACTGTATTACATTAGTAAATAAAACTGCCATTAAATAAACTTTAATTGTTCATTTATACCCTATGTGGTTAGAAGAATGTTTAGAAGTAAAAATATCCTACAGAAAAGTAGATTTACGCAGCCCAGGAATGTTCCCCCCCCCCCAGCTGCAACTGCTCCACACTTATTCCCATGGGAGCCATCTTAAAACATGCAGGGTATTCAGCACCATCACCCTTGCACCAAATGTGACCACACCACATATAATGTCACACGTAATGACACGGTTCAATGCGCTATGGTATAAATCTCATCAAATTTTGACACACTTGATTGTACTAATATCATTACATATTTCATACAACAGACCATAGAAAGGTATGAAAATATCCACAATTATAATGTAGTGAAATTCTGAAAACAATTGTAGGTACAAGATTTAGAAAATACTTTTCAATATCAAGCTTTTAACGCTGGATGAATGGTGTTAGATTTCATAGACTATGAAATTCTACACTTATGTCATGAAGCAGACACTGTTTGTTGAAATGTAAGTGCTGTGAAGTACCTGAAATGTGAACTACTTGCTGATGACCAGATACTGGGAAGACTGTACACCTAGACTGAGGTCAAAACAAACAAATAGTATGGTATACTTTCTATAAGAGTAGTTATTGTTTAATTGGAAAACAACAAATTAAAGTGACAAACAAAACAATTATTATGGTATAAAAAGTTAGGGTACACAGCATCATCATTACTTGCAGAGGTACTGGGACAGGACTGCTGAGTGCGTCATTATCTCCACAGGAACAGAGGGAACCTCACAGTCATGAAGGCCCACGCTGTGCTGAAAGTCTACACCGTTGTATCACACCTGTTTGGTAGGAAGGTTTACTTTTGAACTGACCAAGGTCTATGGTAGTTCTTGTCAGTGATGTGGTCTGGACTTAGGGAACTGTCAGACTAGAGTTACAGGCAACCCTGTTCCTTCTCTACCTAATGTAAATATTTTTTGTAATATATTCTATGTTTTTGGAATTAACTTATACACAGTTGCTCTCTTTCTCTTGCAGAACCCCATGCCATGAGCCTAGTAAGAAAGGTAGTTCTAGGGACTGATCTCTGGCAGTTCCCACAATATTCATTACTATACATACCAGAGATGGTGGCACGCTACCAGATCAGGTCCCAAGACTCCTGAGTTCAAGAGCCTGATTCTTCCCTTATATTGACTCAAGTTCTGACATCTCAGGCCTAGCCGAGAGTAACGAAAGGTTGGACTCGTGTCACAATAACAATACTTCCAAATAAAGAGGAAGTGAAGTGTACACAAAATAATTTCCTATTTTCAACCTTTGTTCATAGCAACATGAATTAATTCTTAGTAAAATCATTCTTATTTTCAGTGTCTAGCTTAAAACCATATCAAACACAATAATATTTTTGAACACTCAGCCCCTTCTGACATTTCCAATGGTAGTTTATCCTGGCCAAAGAAAAGACTGCCAAATATAAATATCATCATGTGACATAGTTAACATGTGCTTTTCAAGCATTCAATGTGATGGCAAAGTAAAGAATATAGGTCAGTACCTCATAACACACCAAAGTGTAACTTAACAAGAATAATTACTGGTGGACTACACACAGCACAATAACTGTGTCAGAAATATTAAATTTTTTTAAGTATACACACATCAGCTTTTAACAGTTTTCAGCAGTGTACCACAGTTAAAAGCAGCAGCTGTGTGATACAGACAAAATCAGGGATCATCACCCCATACATTTGACCTTCCACCATCTGACATCAATTTGTTTCCAGCACTAAATGAACAGCTTACAGGTATATTTCAATATGATTCTGATGTACAAATGGTCACACACAGTTACTGTTCCATGACAAAAGAAATATTTCAGCACATTCACAGGTTTAGTAGGTAGCAGTAATAACCAGTTAATTTCAAAGCAATCTTTATGCATGTGTGTGTCAGTTGCTCAAATTGGGCCACAACCACTTCTTTTGACATTCCTTCTAGATCATTTTTCATTATCACCTACAATTCAATACAGTAACTCAGTTACTCAACAGATATTCTTCCCTTATCATAAAAACTGCCACATTCATAATAGTTCACTAATGATCCATAACCGGAGGCAAATAAATTGAATTTACATTCAGCTATCATTATATGTCAGTTTTTATATTGAACTCAAAACTATGCCATACTAAACTAACAAAGCAACCTTCACTGACATTGTGAATATTTAAGAAAATATATGAAAAATCTGGCTGTGCAATGTGATTAGCTTTTCAACAACAGATTTGTAAATGCAATAAAAGCACATCATGGCTAACAAGGTATGAAACATTGAAAAAACTAACAACTGGTAAAATCTACTCTTCCCATTCAATCCAAAATGAAAATAAGTTTTGACATCTTGTGAAAATAAAGTGTCAAAATCAAAGATCAAAATACAATGATGGACAAAAATGAATGATGCTTCTCATATTTTACAACTCAGTCTTTCATTGTGATATACAGTGTTACTCACTGCAGAGTTCTGTTTCATCAGATCCATCAGAGCAATCAGGGGTACCATCACAACGCCAAGTTGATGGAATGCAGTCAGAGTTGTTGCACTTAAACTGATCTGGACGACAGAAGTATGCTGGAAAAGTATGCAAAACAAGACATTTCCTGTCAGCAATATTATAGCTCAGTATCAAGTTCTCGTTTGTTCTGTGGAAATGGTAGTGGCACACTCAACTGTAACTGCATTAGCCTTAACTTTCTGGTCATCATACACATAGGATGCAAGCAGGGCTAGAGCCCAAGAAATGCATTTTATATATTTAGGCAACAAGGATACCTACTATATAAAGCAATCCCTCTTTAGGCCTATTACAGACCCAGAGGGTTCAAGGAGAATAAGGCTCCCAGATTTTGAGACAATCGGCACATGAATGTAAGGCTGTAAGCCCTATGCATGGGCCACCTTCACTCCTAGGAAAGATCCCTGGTATTCATTTCTGTCAGCGGTTGAGAAGACCCCAGTGCCATAATGCGGTTGGAAGGATTATGTCAATCCCAATGGGAATCAAACCTGTGACCTTCCAGCTTGTAGCACAGTGTCTCAAAAGACTGTGCCACTACATGCCCCTACAAGGACACTTACTGCATCTTTTAAGGCATGTTGCACAGTATTCAAGCCCTCTACACACACCCCCCCCTCCCCCAGCCTCACCCTAACACACACAAAATGCCATGTATTTCATAATATTATCTATTTTGGTTCATGTAATATTCAGATGTTATATAAACAATGCCCTAAAATGTAAATGTTCAACCCCAGTTGTTATAGGTTAAGTCAAGTTACTGAAACCTTGTTCTACACATCAGCTTTCATTCCTTCAGCTAAACATTAGCAGCATTTTAAATACTTCTATCAACTTTATTATGCAATAACAATAATGAGTCAAAACATCAAGTTTACAACACTGCTAATATCAATGTGAAGGTGGGTCCAGTGCATGTTCAGAGCACACTTAATGAAATTCCTGTTAACAAAGTCTTGTAGTGGAAAACAGCAACTAGGATTGAGGCAGCAGTCAGTTACACAGCTATGCCATTACCTAGACAGCACAAAACCCTCTCATAACAAGTGTGTCAGAAAACAGACAAGACCATTATGGAACCTGAGAACTGTTGGTGTTGGTTCCAGTTCAGCAGCTGTAAGATAAGCTCAAAAATATTCCACTGTGTGTTTAGGTAATAATGCTGAAAATTTGGAAACTGGATATTCACTGTTACTGTTTATGCCTTGGTAAAGTCTTCATTCTTATTTTGTAAGCTCACTTTTCCCAAACTTAGTTCATATTGAAGGCTTCAAATTTACAGAAGATCAGACAAGCAGGAATATTTCGTTTCAGTGGCTTTACCATCCTTCCTACATTCTTCAGATTTATGAAATGGGAGTGAATGCAGAGGGTGGCATTGTCATCACTGTACCTGCCCATGGCTTGACTAGGGACATGAGATGTAGGTAACTACTGAATACACCAAACGATGATCTCATCATGACAGAAAAACAAAATTATAATAATGAATGCAAACTGTAAATACATCAATGACAAATAAACTTCTGTAGATCACAGAACTGTCTGGAGAGCATACATAATGTTCTACTCCAGATAGGCTTTCCTACTTGAAACATGGTTGGTTGTATGACTAACAGAACCCCTACATTTATAATATTCCAGTGTAGAAATCACAAAAATACATACTGCAGTTCTTCTCATCAGAGCTTAGTTCATCCCCAACTGCATCATCACAATCATTGTCTCTGTCACACAGCCACGACTTCATAATACATTGGCCAGTGGTACACTGGAACTGGTTTGCAGAACACTGTTGTGGTGCAAACGTTGCTACACAACACAGAAAATGATACAATTACTGGGTAACTTCCACAGACCCTCCACAACAATGTAACTTCAAAGTAGAACACAAAGCAAAGGTAACCAAAACTGCATATAAATTCATGCATGCAACATGACAGTGGTAAAAAAATCCATGCATTGCTTTACAAAGTCATAGAAACATTTCAGAACAAACATCAAAACAAGTACAGTGAAAGGATCTTAATATGTTTGCTCCCAAGCTGTATCTGTCACGAGTTGTCCTTCTTGTCTTACTTGTACGATGATCACAATTCTGTTCATCACTGTTGTCCCAGCAGTCATTTTCTCCATCACAAATCCAATTCACATGAATACAAGCAGTGGTATAGTTGCAGGCAATTATTGGCAAAGCAGGCTGTAGCTCCAAACAATATCGTGGTTCTGAAATCAAAACCCACATACAAATACATACATACAAGCACACATACACACAAACATTACATAATGTGACTTGAAGAGTGACCAATGTTGAAACTACCCATGTAATCTGTTTAACATTGACTATTGCCCCAGTTTTTAAGACATATGTCCAAAATGGGCTCACATTCCCAAAAGTTGCAGTTTTAAGAAAATGACACACTGACATATCCAAAATAATATTTCTAAAGATTGTTATGCATATTCAGAGATGTTTGCCCATATCACAGAAACTCTTAACAACAGCAACAGTTAGTACTCAAATGTCCTTATATTAAATCTTTTCTGTAACAGTCCAATGGTAGGATTTGTAATATTTTGATTGGCAAATGAATGAGATTTATTTTAGAGAGCAAGTTCATTGTTCAATCTAAATCAAAGTGCTCAATGGATTTCAAGCAGCAATTAATTCAGAGGTTTTAAAAATGTGGTTTACTAAACAATATCTACTACAATTAACTCCCACATTCATCTTTATAATGAATAATGCCACCATCCACTTGATTTTGATGGAAATGGTGCCATGTGCAAACATAAGACAAGCAAACACTATAGTTTGGTTATCAAGTAAACACATTACTCACTTGCCTCAACAAACGCACAAAATAAACCCAGTAAATACCATGCAATGGACACCACTGTCAAGCTACACAGTTACACAATGGTGCAACTGCAGTCATATCACTGCTACATCAAATCATTCTCATAGCCGCAGACAAAAACCAATACACAACACAAGATAGCTGACACACGAGGCAGTAGACAGAATACAGTCTGTGGTATGCAATATTTGTGTCCATCACACAGATAAACTGCAAGAGCAGGATTTTTAAAGGGAAATTTCCACTGTGCTGGAACCTATCACCACAGAACTCAAGGATTCAGACAAAGAATAACAGCCTCAAGATGACAAAAGATTAAAGTATTTATATTGTGTTTATACCAGTGTTTCTCAACTGCCACACCGCGGTCTGGTACCAGGCCTTGGCATCAATTATACCGGGCCACGTGAGTTTCTTCAGGAATTTGTCATTTTAGTTTTCTAGCAATTTTCATGAATAAATGTTTTATAGTGGAAATATTCTGACAAGAAAAATATTCGTGAATGTGTCGAAAAACTCAGACCCAGATGTTGGCCTGAGGAAACTACAATATGCTCCAACATTTCTTTAGTCCAGTGATTGATAACTAATTTAAATGTAATTTTATATTTGTCAACATGCCATACTGTATACATACTCTTTATGATTATGCCATAATTAATTATTAATACTTATGTTAGTTTAATGTATGGGTTAAAAAAATTGGAAAGGTATTTACAAGTAAATTTGTTGGGACCGAACCCTCATCTTATGAAAAAAGAATTTACCAGGCCGCAGTCTCACAAAGGTTGAGAAACACCGGTTTATACTACGTGCAGTTAATAAATGACAACACTAAACACATGTAGCACAGTACAAAAGTACTGTGCTACATGTGTAGGTTTCACGCACCTCCTTCGTTCCTGCACTTTTTCAGTGTAACCATATGCTAGACAGACACCATACAGCAAAGTTAAGTTGCTTTACTCTTCCAACATGGCTGCCCAAGGAGAAAAAATTTTGAATGACAGAAACTGACAAGAAATGATGGTTATTTTTTTAAGTTAATGCCAAGAAATGTGGCAGTAGTTACTGCAGTCACTCTCACAATATATCAGGGGTGTTTTTGACTAACAAGCTTGTTAGCCATTTGGTTGACAAAACATACACTTATCAAGGACAAAAAATGTAGTTGGTGGGAGCGGCAAAATTCAGAAATGGAATGATCCCTAAAAAATAACGGTAGAGGATTTTTAGGGTTATAACTGACTAGGGGATATAATACATAACTACACCATTGAGTGTAAAGTATATGCACAAAATTCTTAGTTCCCCTTCTTTCCCTAGGACCACATGATGCAATCAAATCCTGCATATCCTAATTTCATGCATGTCACTAACAATGAGGTTCCATATGCGAAATGAGGATCACCTCTGCAGTATCAGACATGCCCCTGCATGCAGTTGGCATCCTTGTCTGAACCAATGTCTTTAGAGGCATATAATCTAGAAAAACAATGGTATTCTTTGCATCATATTTAGTCTCAAGTACGTACGTTAGTGACACTTTCATGTTTGCAGCTAAGCTGTGAAACTGACTGCCACAGTCATAAGCCCAAACCATATTTTAGGCAATATTTACACATTGAAAAGGACCATAGATGTAGAAATGGCAACACCATCATATATATAAAGTGTGCGTGGAACAATCATAAAAAAAGCAGTGTTTTCCTTATGGATCTCACACAGCTGCAATCACAACTGAGCATGAAATTTACCATTCTGGCAATATACTTTGCCTTGTGTGCAATGAAAGGCCAGCAGTATGATCAACATCACCAGTTCTCACCAAAATTAAAACTTATGAAACACAAGAGCACAAGAATTTTGTACAACATAATAAGACCACTACTACAGAAAAAAAATACTGCACGTTACTCAAAAAAGAAAAACATGCCTTCATATCACAGTATTAGTATTTCAACAAACATTCATCCTACTGAATGTGAAAATTACATGACAGGTTCTGATAGGCATGCTATGATTAAGTTTGGCAGATGCTTAAAGGTGGTTGTAAACTGCATATAATAGCACTATCATGCTGAATATTTAGTGTTCATTATTTTATGCTTCCTATCTCCTGGTAATTCTTGCACAGCCTACATCCTTAGGCTTGGCAATAAATATGTGAACCAACAGCCCCAATCAGTTGGTTATCTCCCATAAGCATTATTTACTCACTCTCACAGTGCATTTCGTCACTTGCATCTGGACAATCGGGGTCACTGTCACAGCGGAAACTGGCAAGAATGCACTGACCAGATGTACAGCGGAAGTGATCATCACTTGAACACGAGCAATTCACTTCATCACTGAAGTCACCACAGTCATTCACTTGGTTGCAAGTTTGGTTACTTGGCACACAGCGATTGTTGTGGCACTGGAAGTAGCCAGGTCGACATGTGCGCAGAGCTGTGAATATTTTAGCACATTTCACTTCTGAGGGTTTCATGACAGTTATGATTCCCAAAGTAGTCTGCTTGATTATGACACTGTGCAGTCTGGTAGGAGGAAATCATCTGTTTGGAGAACACACCATCTCCATCTTTAGGGCAGAAGATGGAGGCATGTTTCTTTTACTGTACCAGGGTACACAGTGTCTTAACCCAGCAGGCCATAACACAAATGTTGCCACATGTTTATAATACACCATGACTACCTTATACCTTAAACACTTTATGTTCAGATTAAGTTTCTTTTACATTCCAGTGTCTCTACATCCTAGTTTGTTATTTTTCCCTAAGTTGTAAAATTAAATCCTGCAATATTTTACATCAAACAAGGCCTATATTTGAGGTGAGTGAGATATAATTTCAATGTAAAAAACTTCATTAGAGACTGACATTATATACAAGGAACAGTCAAAAAGTAATGCTTCCTATTTTTTGGCTCCTTACTTTACTTTTTAAGGGACTAACCACTATATGAATGAAGTCTTTGAGCATTCTCAATCATATTCACTTAGACATAAATGTTTTGCAAAACAGATGGTGGTAAAACAGCTGATTATAAAATGGCAGAAATTGATGTGCAGTTGAAAAAACAAGCAGTGATGAAGTTTTTAGTTGCCAAAGGTGAGAAGATGACTTGCATTCATGAATGTTTGCTTGAAGAGTAGGATGAGGCTACTGTGTGTGTGAGTACTTTCAATAATTGGTAAGATGAATTCATCATCAACATCATCGTCGTCGTCGTCATCATCATCATCTGTCACGAGTTAGGCCTTGATAGACCTGTTTTGTCCTAGTTTAATAGTCTCTTTGAAGGTCTTCCAAGTCCATTTGACCTATAATTCAGCATTTTTTTTGGCATCCTGTTGTTCATTCTTGTTACAGAAGCTAAAACTGGAGCAGCAGCAATTCTTGAGAAAATGTGGAGCAGATTCATTTTCACTGGAGTGATGCCTCACTACAGTCCCCAAGTTGATGTTCCAATATGTGGGGATCATCATATGACAGACGAATTACACTCTATGTTATACATAAGTAAAGGCAGTTTAATGGCAATTACTAAAGAGCTTGGCTATTCCAAGGTTTGTTCTTGTTGGGTGCCACAAATGGTGAAAGTGTGCATAAAGAGATGAGGAACACAATGGTCACTGATATTTTGCACTAATTTGACAATGGAGATGATGGCTTCCTGTCACTGCTTCTCATAAGGGATAAAACCTGAGTCCAATTAACCTGAATCCAAGTGGTGATTAATGGAATGGTCCAACCCAACATCCCCAAGAAAGAAGCAATTCAAGACTGCGCTACCTGCTGGAAAAATCATGGTTACTGGCTTCTGGGATGAGAAAGCTGCCATTCATAAGAACTTTCATCTAGGGGGACAAGAGTGAACTCCACTTGCTATATTGCAACAGTAAGAGGTCTGAATGCTCACATTTGTCAAATTTGTCCCACAAGAAAAACATCCAAATTGTTGCTCCTCCAATATAATGCTTGGCTGCACACAAGTGTGCACACCACAGCAACCATTACAAATTTTGAATGGACGATGTTGCTGCTACACCAAACCCTACAGTGCTGACTTTACCATCAGACTATCACCTGTATGGTCCTTTCAAAAAAATAATCTGTGAATACATCATTACACCAGCAACATGGTATTGTAGACTGCTGTGACCAGTGGCTGTAGGTGAGGGACAGCAGCGTCCTTCAGGCGGAAATACCTGGTCTTATTCAATGGTAGAACAGGGCTGTCGACAGATGGAGACATCCCTGAAAAGTAACTATGTGTTCAGCAAAGCAATAGTGAAGTTCTGTGACATTTTCACATGTCCAACTTGTAAATGCATGATTAAATAAAAGGAAGCATTAATTTCTGACTGCTCCCTGTATTCTTCAGTGTTTCTGATGCAAACATTCCTTAATTAATTTGAGCATGCATCAAAGCTACCAAAGTATCCATGATTTTTAGTCAGTCTTCTTTTCTGAAATGATACCTGTTCATAGCTTCCAACAGATAAACATACCACAGAAACGGAAATCTTCATCAGAGTTGTCTTCACAATTCCAGATACCATCACAAGTCAAGTGGTAAGGAATGCAACCTCCAGCTGAGCAATGGAACTCTTGTTCACTGCAGTCTTCATCTTTACTAGTGCACCGTTTGCCATCTGCCATCAAGGTACGTCCAGTGAAACACTGGCAAAAGACTTCTCCTGCTGCATTAAGACTGCACTGATCTTCACAACCACCATTCAGGATGAGGCACTGATTTGCCAGACCTGTCACAAGTAACACTTAATTTCATTACATACTACATGAAAAGGTATGAGTTAATGACTGACAGCAAGAAGCCAACGGAATGAAGCATATTTGAGAAGTAAAATCAATAGTACATGTTCCTACCTTTATAGTGGACTTGCTACATGAAATGGAGCTATGAAACAGCTACACATACATTTACAAGACCTTTAATTTCCACCAGATATGGTCAAAGATTTGTTAAATGTGAATGCAGGAAAATTTTAACAAAAATCAATGTCACAATTCACAGAATTTTGGGCATAACCAAGTGCCAATATAACGCACCTTGACGTAAGAAGTAAACTCTGCCTGTCTAGGATAAATTACTATGATTTCAGCTTTCAGGCAATGCTATGTCTTGCTGTTTCATCATCAGGGGTGCTAAAATTTGTCAAATCTAGGAGCCACCTAAAAATACTAGGCTACAGATGGGTGACATGAAGCAAGTTCTATCCTAGCAACCCACAAATATTAAGCGTCACAGCACAAAATTTAGTTGTGCACTGCTGTTTATGACATTTTTCCGAAAACACTTCAGAGTTTCACTCTCTTAATAACAGTATTAAAAATATCTGAAGCTTCTGACTGTATTTCTTCTATAAAATAAAATTCTTGTGACAAGCATCACTGGATGTAATGGATCTGATGCAAAATGCATACAAATAAATGAAATGTGAACGTATTAAATATTATGGAAGCCACAAAACTTTGAACAGTTATAGTTGGTATCAACTTAAATTCAAATCAATTGCCCCTCAAACACACACAGCCAGCTTACAATGAGCTATACTTGCTCATTTGAAGATTTTAGTGATCACGAAAAGGTGAAATGAACACCTGGGCCTAATAATGCGTAGTTAAAGTTGCATTTAACTCACAGTCATTTGTGTCATTGGCTACTGCAATTATTCCCATTGGTCTAGGCACTTCCTTTCTGAGCCATACAACATCTTCACCCGTGTATTTATTAGCTCGAATCACTGCATGGAGTACCCAATCAGTCCAGAAAATATAGTCACCATAGACAGCCAGATCAAATGGATGCTGTGGAGTAACTTTCGCCAGGATCTGCAACAACAGTGAAGTAAATACATTACAATATGAAAGAAAAAAACCACGCAGCATTTTGGGACGAGCAAACAAAGCACATCACAGGACTAATGAATGACTAACTACAAAATCAGTATCAATTGTGGATAAACCAGACCACAAAATAAACACTTAAACACAAGCATTCCACCTGTCCAGACTTGCCCTGGGGCCCAACTAGCCTTCTATACAATCGGTACTGGGTAATTCCTGAGTGTAAAGCAGCCATGGCATCATGTTAACCACCCACCCCCATCTAGTGCCAAGGTTAAAGAAAGAGTAGCGCTGCACCACTACTCCATATCTGTGCCTTCATGGCAGGTTGCAAGGTGAACTTTACCTTTACTTCCACATGTCCCACAATTCAAACAACTTCAAACAGTGTGTTGCAATTTCTGACACTAAATTTAAAGATGATCACATCAATATTTATGTCATGTAATTAACAACTGCATTTCATTAATTAAACTTACAGATTCTTCAGAGTTAACTGGTAATGAAATTATACTAGACATATACTGTGCATATTTTAACCAGTTTGTACATGACCATGCTTATAGGTTAAGAACAAATTACACCTGCTACTGAAGCAAATTCCATCAACATTCCTGGCTAAGATATCTATGAAAGCCTACCAATGAAAAGGGACAACACAAAAAATAACCACTTTCTACCAATTCATCAACACATTACATTGTGCCTGAAACACTTCATACTGTACTTACCACCATCTGACACTACAGCAATAACAGTTCACATTGCATATATTTATCACTACTTTCTCCTAGTTAGTATACCACAAAATTCTACTGTCCAATCAAAGAAGTTACCTTCCTTGTTTCCTCACTTGTCCTCCTTGTGTAGAAGGGAGATGCTCTGTGCTTGATCATTTTACCTGTTCACTCTCTCTTTAATTCTGGATGCTTTACAGCCTGAAAATGGGAGGTCCATACAGGACTAACGGGAAGAAAGCAAATGACCTTGACAGGATAAAACAGGAGGTCCATATTTAATAAAGAGTAGTCAGAGAGAAATACCTCCTATTCTTTATTTCCACAGATTCCTTTTAATGAAAACAACCACTCTGTCAGTGGAGTATAAACATTTTCCATTATTTCCTACTAGTTGCAACTGTTTCATTTGACAAATGGCAATGACACAACTGATTCTAAAACAGCAGTGGCTGATACACTCTTAAAAAAATGAGGTGTAATGAAGCTCCTCATTTCTGAAGGCATGAAACTTACTCATATTCAAAAATGTTTACGCAAAGTGTATGGAAAAGCAACTGTGGACTTGAGTACTGTTTGACAAGAGGTAACACAGGTTAATGAAGCTGACACAGGAGGAGTAGAACTTCATGACAAACAGCGAAGTGGTTGCCTTGCACTGCTATAATGCCTGACAACATATGTTGGGTTGAACTAATATGCACATAACAACAGCCAAATTATGTCCCAACCTACTGGCTAGGAAAGGTTGCACAATGGCCATGACTGAAGAGCTTGGCTGTTTAAAGCTGTATGCTCACTGGGTGCCATGAATGTTGAGAGATCCATAACATAGGCAAGGAAACAAACCACCACTGGATCTTTTGGACCAACATAATACAAGTGGTGAGGTTTTCTTGGTGCAGAGTTTCGCAAATGACAAAACCTGGATTCACCATTCTGAGCCTGAACACATGTGGCAATCAATGGAATGGCGCCACACACCTATGAAGCAAATCAAGTGCTCCATTAGGAGGAAAATTCATAACTACAGCCATTTGGGATGACAGGTGTCATTCCTGTGACTTGCTCAAGAGGACAACAATGAAATCCAACATGTGCCCTATCATATAAGTGTGAATGCTTACCTTCAATGAGTTAATCCCCTGCCTCCCCCCCCCCCCCCCCCAAAAAAAAAGGTCTTTTCTCTACAACTACCCTTTTTCAACCCCACACCCCCGCCACCAAAAAAAAATATGGGGGGTGTTTTACCCCCCCATACACA
>Ga0131853_10004467_pt1 | contig 25072 bp, 29 predicted proteins | sample TergutLab28metaG_FD_92764 | JGI IMG/M metagenome (GOLD analysis project Ga0131853, IMG submission 92764) | Labiotermes labralis P1 segment gut microbial communities from Petit-Saut dam, French Guiana - Lab288 P1 (version 2) (version 2) | ecosystem: Host-associated > Arthropoda: Insects >...
TGACAACTCCATTACATCATATATTCTCTCTTTCTTACACAGGATGGGATAGAACAGAGAGAAATAGTAAATTCCAGCACCTACACCCATCAATGTAAGAGTGATGGCCATGTAGCCCCATGCACCCAAGCCACCGCCAGCAGCCTTGCCAGTTGATGCTAAAATGGAACATGTAACACAGTTAATAGAAAAAAGTAAATGTGACAAGAAGTACTGAAAAGCAAGTAAGAGAAACAAACAATTTATGCTTTCATGTGTATGGACTCCTGTAGTGTGCAGAATGTAGAACCTATCGAAAATTATTTTAGCTTTACTTGCAAGAAGTGGAGTCTATATCCATTTATGGTAATTTGGGAGTGGCTCACTACTGCACTAAAATGAACACCCTTGATTAATCAAGGATCATTTCCAAAGTGCAATGAAACTCACCTGATGCATTTTTCAGGTTTGCTTCGTCATTTGATCGTTTGTGATTTTCATTATATGAACCTCCCCCTCCATAGTAATTTTCTCTTGAATTACTGCTCGATGCTTTGCTTCGACCATCCACTGTACACGAAACGACTGAAAAAATATATACATACTGTCCGTAAATATTTGTTGATAATTTTAGGTTCATGTTACATAATTTTACACTTTACGTGCATTGGGCGCATATTTAATGCTAACAGAGCGTCAGATATTGTCTGTAAACCACACTAACACACAGCGAACAAACTACCATGCAGGTATGATTTAGTGCTTATTACTTAAATAAAAAATATTGATTTAATGAGTGGAAGTGGATTATTTCACAACAAAAACCAAGCGAACTTCAGTTTTTGCGATTACGTACGGTTATGGAATGAGGTTCCAATTTAAATCAGTCTGATAAAAATAACAAATTACAACAATAGTATTTAAGCTATTCACTCTCCTACTTACAGAAGATAACCACGAAAAAATATAATAAAGTCCGTCTCATGTTTAACGCGCTAATGAATTCACAAAACGACACGCCGCATGCAAGCCCACTGCATACCACACTCCCTTAATACGAAGGCTTGATTCAGGTACCAAACATCCATCACCTAGTATAGAGCATTAACCGCCTCCAAACATGGGCACTATCGAATCGTATCGAATGCTTATTCGATAGCTGTGACCATGGATTAGACGTTATAACAAGTATTGATCTGTGGGTACGACCACCTGACCACGACTATCGAATGACTAATTCGAGTTTTGCCATTTTGTTAACAGAATGACGGCAATGAGTGTATTGGAGGGTAGGAACATTGAGATCATGTGGAAATCGACTTTTCGATATCTACGTAACCAGCAAGCGCTAACAGTTGATTGTTAGAATTACCTCTTTCGGGGGGGTTCACCGGATATATACCCTTCTAGATGCATCACGGATGATTGGATTTCTTTTTAGGATGAGTGAACCGACCATGAGTGTAATTGTGGTTTGTAACCAAACGTATAGACTGTCCCAGAATAGAACCATATGGAACGTAATTTATTTACGTGCCACAAATTATTTTGGGGCCAAGCCAGATGATTTAGAGCTTGTCATAATACAAGTTCAGTGAGTAGGAAGAGTTTGGGTGCTAACCAAACTAATGCCAAATTTGGCAGAACCGTGGCTTGTGCGGTGTATGATGCCTCGTTGGCGCACGGGAAGAACCTCCAGCGGAAAGCCGTAACACTGACAAATTTATTGCTTGGCTACAAGAGGAGTATCCTCAGGGCGCGATTCGAAAACGAGGTTCCATATCTTGGAACAAGCAAACTGTGTCTAGGAATGAGGTGTATGGACGTTGTAAATATAAAGGTTAAAGTTGTCCTCGCTTAATAAACTAAACACGGTGCTATAAAGACAGTGCCAAATAAATACTGTACTCTCTTTTGAATGAAAAATTTTTCTATAAACATGAGTGGGAGAGAAATTGACTTACTAGGTAAATGCTGGTGTGGTGGGTATCTAATTTATCGTGCATTTTATCAAGGGAATCGGTCATAATAAGCATAAAGTATTTGAAATTCTTTTGCAGGATTGAAGTTTTTGAATCGATGTATGCATGTGGGCACATGGTGTTACATCTGGCACCGTGTCAGTTGGTCCCAGGTGGAGGAGTGTTGCACCACTGTGGTAAAAATAGATGTGGTAGCTGCAACAAAGATGTAAGAGAAATTACTGACCAGGTTTGTTTTCTATGTTCATTGACCCCACAGCAGATTTAATGTCATGATATTCATTCTGTTACTAATATGTTAGAATTTTTTTTCTTAAGAGTGTAGACAGAATGGTAGAACTATTTGCTACTAACCTTTACAATCCTTGAATTAAGTGTGATATGTATGTGTAGTATGCAGAGAAGCTATTCAAGGGGAACTGAGAAGCAGAAATGTTTGTATAAAATGGGGAAGCTGTGCATATTCTTATGATTAGCCTCCAAGACACCTGTGAGAAAGGAAGCGATAAAATGATGGGCGATTACCAATTGAGTAAATGGGTAAGTGTTAATGGATAAGCCAAGTTTTGTTGGTGTAGTGAATGTAGTATTGTCTGCACAACTTAAATAAGAGCGCATATTTTTTAATCACACCCTGTTATGACTAAAGGCCATTGTCAAATTACTGTTCTATGTAGTAGGCCAACTTCTCCAGTGGATCAATTATATAATTTCTATCAGTGTACTGTATTAACCTACATATAAGGAAGCAATTATTTTCTTAGTTTAACGTCTAGAAAATGGAGTGTCACTTTACAACCGCGCACAAAACTGAGCGTGTTCTGTGAAGATATTTTCCTGAAAATTTAAGATTGTGATTTGGGGGGGTTGTCTTATATGCAGGGTCATATTATATTTCGGTAAATTTGGTTTAATTAGGTTTTGAGCACTAAAAGCAAATTGTAAAATATGAGTGTGTAAGTTACTGTCATTAAACCTGCGTAATAGTGGTTCTTCTTTTCTTCTGGTGTGGGCTGTCATTGATTAAATACAACAGTGCTGTGATCCGAATTTCGTACTTTGATTTAAAAGTTCTGTTCAAGTGACATAAAAAATGCATTGTGTTGAACAAATAACTCAGACTGAATGAGGAATGTGTAACTTAGGGAAGTGAACTGGGAGGTTCAGTAACAAGAAAGTCACCATTTGGAAGCCATAGAGATGATGCTCTTTTATGCAGTTGCTGGAATTCAAAAGCTGTGCTGCAGGCCGGGTAAGGAGTGCAAGAGAATTAGGCAATTCTGCTATTTTCCCTTGATTTATTTTTGTGAAATTATGATTTAATAGTTTTGTGTTTGAACGTAAATTTAGGCAGACAGTTTTATTTTTAAAATATAAAGTTTCTTAGACTGTACTGTTTCAGTTGAGAAATGATAATGCTAGTCCTTTATAGGTCTGTTGTTGAGACTTGGCATAATATGATGTCCAAAATCCTTGGGCTTCCACCATGCACAGCATTTATTTGGGTGCAGAGTGTAGTTAAATTCTAATTCTAGTGTGAATAAGCTACTGGATGACCTTAAGGAAGAGTGAAGGTACTGAGATTTGAAAGAGGAAGCACTAGATCACTTCTGATGGAGAACTCTTGGTGGAAAAGGTTATGGATCTGTTGCAAGACAGACTGAAAATCTTTCTGTAACTTGATGTTTGAATGCTTGAAAATATTTTAAATTGATGAATTATACTGTCATTCAATGATCTTCCTTCATAGTGATGTAAACACTGCTTTGTTTGTTCATGGTGGTGCCAGTCAGTACAGTGTTCAGAGCAGAGTTCCACAGCTACATATCTGCTACATATTCCCAGACTTTAGGGCCACAAAGTTGAGTAGAAAATCTGTTTAAAAAAAAAGAAATATGTTAAGAAATGTTTTGGATGAACAATTGTTGGCAAAATTGATGATGAGCTAGGTTAGTTAGATTTCTTTGTGTTGAAAAAATATAAAGCAACTTGAAGCATGTAAAGCATAGCGAGAAACACAAGGGAGGATATATGAAATTTGTATAACATGAAAAAGTGAGTAAAACATATCATGGAAAAAGGTATTAAGGATATTTCCATCTCAGTTCAGGGCTATCTTGGCAGCTGCTTTGAGATGTCTGAATCAAAAACAACTGTTGGTTGAGGATATCAGTTGAAAAAAGATGCCAGTGCAGACAAGTCAGGTTTAAATACATAAACAAAGCAATTCTTATAATAAAATCAACTAGATGCATTAACTTCTCAAATTTATTTTTGGAATAAAACTCTTGCTGACATGATATACACCATTGCTGTGTGTACAGTGAAAAACTCCCGATGACGTACAAAGGAATCGTCCGAAACATGTAGAGTTATATTACAAAAATAAGTTTGAGAAATAAGTGCATCTATTTTGTTTTATTATAAGAATTTATCACGATGCACGGTCACCTGAACGTCAAACAAAGCAATATCTTATTTTACTGTGAACTTGATCTAGTGGGTGTTGTAATGAACGTGATACATATTTGCATTGTGTTGCATTGCAATGTCCAGGATGCCAACATTAATTCCACTGATGACCAAAACACTGTTTTGAGTTTTTTCGTGCACCAGTTGCTGCTAAAGTTCTAACGGTGCTTATGTTTGCTACTTATACATCTTCCAAGGTGTTCCTAAACTATGCAATTCATACGTTTATTTGCAGCTGTTTCCCATCTGAAGTTACTGTCGGTGTAAGATCCTAATATTTTATGAAGTTCTTACGATCCAAGACCCCTATCACCAGTCCCTGTGGAAGAAAACTACAGCCAGAGTTTTTGCTTATTTATTTGTTCATTTTATATTCCTCTCCCTGCCATTCCCACTATGACCTTCATGAATAAAATAAAAAACAGTCTTATTTTGGTTAGCCTGTGACATGACAGAGAATATTCCGTGACTTAGGATGGAGCTATAAATATAACTAGGTAAATAAAAATATAAATAAATAAATAAGTACTAATGTGGATCATTACCCACCACAACCTGTTTCTGTACATGGACCCGCCCCCTATCCTGTCACCCTGCTTCCTGTTGGCTGAGGCTTTTTTCGAGCCAAACCTTTTCCTGTATAAATACTCCAACATTCGCAAACCTACTCATTCTTCATACCTATCTGCCTTTGAAGATGGAACAGTTAGAGTGTTCCGAAATGTTGGCACATAAAATTCAGATGCCAGAGAATGACCCAGAAGAAAGCATACAACATTTAGAACATGGCGAATATTTGAAGTCAAGAAATAAATACTACAGTAAACAAGCTAACCAAATACCAGTATGTGTGTTTGTGTGTATGCAACAACTTTCGTTAAAGAACCTTCTACTTATTATGGGATGTTGGCTATGCTTGTACGTTATTATTTCAGTGCAGGTATGTAGATTACATTCTTGTACTTAATTCTGAGACATCAGAAACTTATTCATATTTAGTTTTGTTTTCATATTAATAGCACAATTGTCCCATTCTCTTTTTCCTTATTGAGGTCATTACAATATTGGAATCAAGATTGCTAGATATCCTAAGTTTTATCAGCCTAAATATCAGCATCCTTTAATTTCAAAATACACTTCCCTTAGGTTTTTTGCCTCTTGTCGTCGGTCACTACATGGACTGTTTCGTGTGTCAGCAAGCAGCGTGTCACTAGTTGATATTTAAAAATTTGTTCTGGGTGTCAGGTCTATGCCTTTTTGATCAGTGCATTTTTGTTTATGTTAGATTTTTATTCACCATGTTTGAATGTGTGTTTGTTAAAAGGGATGAGTCACATTTTTTTGCCCTATGTATTTTAATTTTCACAATACATTCACATTGACTGTTGACTGACTGATTCATGTTGAACGGAATTTCATCCATGACACCACATCCTGTGGCGTATGTTTCAAATTTCTGTTGCATGTTACAAGATACTCCAAGTCAAGAACTTGAGTAAAAGAGGTTAAGTTGACCCTGCATGCCATGAAGGAATACAGAGGAAGTGGGAGTGTGGCTCCACTCATTTTAAACCTTCATACTAGATGAAGGTGAGTGGTCATCTTCACCTTCCAGCCACTTCGCCAAAGATCCTCCATTGCCCATTGAATGGGAAGATATGTGGGCCTTAGAGCTGAACTGATTATTTTGAAGAGAAGAAATATTTTACCCCTGCCAGGATTCGAACCCTGGATCGTCTAGGCCATAGCCTGTACACTATCCCTGTCCGTCATGCACTTGGGTACCAGCTTGCAATCTTCTGAAAGTTTTTCTGCACGCTCTGATTTTCAGTACAGAAAACTGTATATGTGAGGCATGTGTAGGCAAACCCACCCTTGTCAGAGTTTAATGGCAGTTGTGTAATATTATGCTAATATAATTTTAACCAGCAGTATCAATTACAAAAAAAACTACGACAAACAGAATGCCAAACCTGCAGTACAGGTTATGGATAAGGTCAAGGTTCATTGTCCTCTAGCACTCCTATCAGCATAGAGTAGCAAGTGGACATGTAAAACTTAAACATTGGTGGTTACGGTGTTTGTACAGAAAGGGTGCACCTTTGTCTCATTCAGCTTGTAATACAGCTTTATGTACAGGAAAGTGGATCGTGTAGGGCGTACTTAACAAACACGCTGGCCACCTGCTGGGAAACCGTAATAATATGGCCACTTTAGCCACAGTTGTGTAAGAGTTTTATGTTAAAATATTGTTTATAAAATATTAATGTGATCGTAATTTTGCCTAAAAATGGACGAAGCTGAGGATAGTTTACTTAGTGAAAATGAGGGAAGAACCAGAACAAGGAAGCACATCCTCGTAATTGCTCGAAAAATCGACAAATTGTTGAGTCATATGCGACAAACAAGGCAAAATAAGTTTTAAAAAGTGCCTTTGGACAGTCTTGCAGGTAAGAAAAATTGAAATTTAAAAGTTACAATTTAAAAAGTGTTTGGAACTAGGCGGCTGAAATGGGAAGGTTTTGCTTTGTGCAACGAGAACCAGACATAACCTGACATGTTATTAATAGAATGCTGATCTGTTACTTTACATTGGTAGTAACATATAATTTTCGGTGCCGAAAATGTGTTTCTGGAAAATTACTGATGAAAACCAGCTGAAAGTGGCAGACCATTTATGCAGTATGAACGCCAGATACGAGCTGGATCTGTTTTTTTTTTGGGGGGGGGGGGGGGGAAGTCGTTGGTAGGTAGAATGTCCAATGACGGGATCCTACAAAATGTGAAAATCTTCAAGTTCAGAAACAGTAAGTACTGACATGTAGAAATATGTAGAAATGTTTTCTGTTTGCTTGCATGCTGTGGCACAGAATCTTGTGAAAAGGCTTATGAGTTCAAAGCCTGAATGGCAAAGTCCCATTGACATGTAGGGTAATGTAGTACTTTTGCCCCTTCCACAGGTATGAAACAGAGAATTCATGTATTTAGTCTTTCCCCTTTAAGGAAAATCAGTGTTTTGCTTACATACAGAATTAAATGTCAAATTAATGTACAGCCTATTGAAACAGAAGCATCTTGCCACCCCAGTGTTCAGGTTGTTACCTCACCTTAATGATATTGCCAAGAGGGTTGCTGTAGGGCAGCCAATGGCCACCTGAAGGAAAGAGTAGGAGAAAAAACTATACAGTGCTGGCTGTGGCATATGACTTACATGCAAATATTCCCTCACCTAAACTTCCTGTGCAGGAGTTGTCCTTAAACAGCCCACTGATACTGTGTCCATCCATGCCATAAAAAACGGTATTCGGCTATGGCATGAAGATTAAGCCAGGAAATCCCCAACGAGGGATGTATGGGATTATCTGCAGATAGTACCTGACCACATGAGAGGTGTGCACTTGTATTTCTGCACCTGTGTGGGACAAATAAAAAACCACTCCTTAGCCGGATTCCCTCTTGTCCTAATAGTGTTTCACACAAATTACTCATGGTTTTTTCTTGCGAGGGCAATAATTTTCTTCCATGTGGTAGAGATTTTTTTTGTAATTAAATGTTAATGTACTGAGAAAACATGATGGGATCTGTGTAGTCCATCATATATTGGAACTGATTATAAGGTGAGGTAAATTCAGTCAAAAACACAACTATGTTGTTAATTAGCAATAGAAAGGTACATGTTTCGGCCTATGGCGACCATACCAGGTTTTGACATCTTTCTTGTTATAAGAGTTATATGATGGCCACTATAGGCTGAACCAAGTAGTTTTCTATTGCTAATAAACACCATTATTTAGCCATATATTCTTAGTTGTGTTTTTTGACTGAATTTACCGCACCTCATAGTTTAAACACACAACGGGGATGGCACACCTAAAAAAAATTGGAACTGGTTGTAGCAGGCAGTTCTTCAAGATACTTGATCGTTTAAAGAAATTCAGTTTCCTGAAGAAGGGGTAATGTATTTTGTAAAGGAACGGTGGTCAAAGTTTTGAAAACGTGCATTGCACTGAAGTTCCAAAAGAGCAGTAATAGGTGAGGTGAGGTGAGAAAGCGGGTTGTGGACAAAAGCCCCGGGCCTCAAAACGCCAAGAGATGTTGAGTGCAAGAAGGTCATAAATACGGCCCAGGGCTTTCGAATTTTTTCTTGGGTAATTTATAAGAGAGCCACATTGCCCTCCCTACGCCTATGCCGCCTTGAAGATTGGTCTGTGCCGCCGTTCAGTTTGGTATAGCGGTACCTTCGTAGCCACCCCTACGCCGAGCCTGGACCCTGTGACCCGCGAGAAGGGGCCGAAAAATATTGTTATTTATTTAGGGAATACGCTAGATGGCGGGGAGTGGCGCGCGCGCTAACTTTGAATGAAGTAATATGGGGGGGGGGGTATGGCGCTGACTTTAAATTAGGCTTAATGTTAAAGTCGGCCATTTTCCAAAATGGTGGGGGCAGCGCGCTAGCTTTAAATTAAATCTAATTTTTTTTAAAAACATTCGGCTATTGTACAATATGGCGGTGAGCGCGGTAACTATAAATTTAAGAAATCCGCCATTTTAGAAAATGGCTGCCCTGGGGCGGTAACTATAAATTAAACCTAAGTTTAAAGTCCTCTATTTTACAATATGGCGGGCAGCGCGATATAATTTTGAATATATGGGGGTGTGTGGCGATGTGCCGCCGTGAGGATGGATGAAACGCTGTGCCCCCACTTACGCCCCTAGGCTCCGTTAGGATTAACCCTCGTGTCGTTGAGAGGATACCGATGAAGTGTCCGAGCGCCGGTCACCCCTGTATGCCTCGCATGCAGTAAAGTGCTGATGTAAGTGCATTCCATCACGGGCTCCCTCGTGTTGAAATGTAAGGAAGCTGTGCAGGGAGAATAGTGCTGGTGACGGAATATGGTAGCCATACCGAAGTATGGCGGTATATGCTAGCCCCTAAACCATTTGTAAATGATAGAAAATACACATCAGTTATCTTTTAATGTAGATATACAGACATCACATTACACAGAAAGACAGTAAATGATCACATCATGTCAACCTCTGTGTAGGTTAAAAGAACAAACAGTTACGCGTTTTGAATAAGGTCTATAACAGAAATCACACCACCAATTATCTTTTTTATCACATAACGTCGCAATAGCCTCCGCTTGGCTCGCACACAACGTTGCGTATGTTGTGGACCAGTAGCGTTCTGAAGAGAGTACGCAATTAGTGTGAAATCTCTTACTGATTACACATCGCTTGTCCCGTACAAAAGTACATTTCAAGGGGGAAAATGTAAGTGGAACCAGTTTATCTTCAGGAACAACATTCGACTCCACTGCAAAAAGATATTGGTGATATAATGTTCTGCCAGTCCGTGTGAATTGTGATAAATTAAAAGTGAGATGGAAAACTGTATGGGAAGCCAAACTTCGGAGTGACACACACATTGCGCCCGCACGAGCGATCGTAGGTACAGTTGCCTAGGAACGGCAGTAGTATAAGCCTAAATTCCTCCAAACACTCATCGCGTAGGATATCTGATGTCCATCAATCGCTAGTAGCCCTATGATGATTTAGATAGAGGACCGTAGGTGTGTCGATGGGAACGCAAACTCTAGCGTACATTTTGACAGCAAATACAGACACATATTCCCAAATAAATTCTGCCAAATTGATGCTAGATCGGGATCCACAATGTGCAGAGACATCGACAATAGTAATTTGAAAGGGAACTGTCACACCTTCATGTGTAATGTCATATATGGAATAATCCGGGAAAATTGCATATTCTAGCCATTCGGTTAGACCGAACTCAAAAAAGGGCCGATTTCAAATGCATGAAGTTTTCTGTAGATGTTTTCTGGGATAGAGAAGTCTGTTCTAGCTATGTGAAGTCCCCCTACGACAAGTGTCAAACGATGATACGAATTTACCACGCCCGCAATATAAGCAGGGTTAAGTGCCTGTAATCGCGCAACAAATATCCATTGCGCAGAAAGTTTCCAATAATCGATTAACGAAACTTAAATGTTTTAGCCTCACGGGAGTGAAATGTGTTAACCATAAGGTGTTCCCCGCCTCCTTCACCGAGACTTGTTGAGTCGCAAACAGACTGTTTGACCCGTCAATTGGAATGCCGAAAGGTCGCATTTGAGGTGGGGGTATCTGTAAAAAAAAAGAGGGTACATAAGGAAGGCATTAATAATCTATCGCCAACAAGTACGATTTGGAGTTATCGCAAATGCCCTTATATACAAGATTTAGGTATACTGCTTTAGAATTAATATTTTCCACATCGTCATCGGAAAAAACATCACTGTATCACTTCGGTAGAAGTAACTGAACTATGTTTTCTTCAGAGTCCCTAATGGATAGGAAGACTGTAGATCCAAATTTAGTGTTTATTCGTTTAGCGCGGACAATGCGATACAACTTATTCATCTCTAACGACCTAATATTGACTGAGGTGCTGGAAGTAGCCTCTTCGAATCGCTTTGCGAGATCCATCTTTTTTTTCCTATTGCAAATGCGCTGTCTGTAAGGAAAAAAAAAGTAAGTTGCATGTAGTGTATGCTCTTAAAGCGGAAATAAATGTATGACGTTAGTATGTAAAAAAAATAACTACATTAAGGATCTACGTGACGTTTCGGGTAAACGTGTCGTGCGAGGCGCAACCCTGAAACAAACAGGAGAATGTCGTCAGCATCCATCGGCAATAAATAGGAGGTCGCTTGTACGTGACAGCAACAGGGAGCTCCATATGCCGGGAACCGTAAGTATTATTCTGACTACAGTTGCGATAAGTGATAAGAGTGTTAGTATCTTATTATAGAGAGAAAAAAAGTCATGGCTCGCAGATTCGAGATAATGGACACAAATACGCGACAGTACAGGCGGTATAATGCTGTAGGAAGACAGCTTACCGTGCGTTTAATACATCCTTCGGATAATTCGAATCCTGTAGCACATTTCCTAGCCAGTGTGAACGATCTCTTTGAGCACGCGTTACGCGATGTAGACGCTAGTGATATGGTGGGGATAACAATTCAAAATCAGGTAAACCGAAACGGCAAGCCGATCGGAAAGACCAGTTATCCGGAGACATGATATGGAGCGTCTTTGAGAGAGTGTCGCAGTCGAATTCTAGATTCAATGCCCTGGACAAGTTAGTCCTAACCGTGCATTCGGTCAAGATGCCCATAGGGTTTGGCAGATGTGCAATGAACAGCAGAGGCAGACCTTTCTCCGTCATGGCGCACCTCAAGAGAAGTATCGTGGAGGTGAAGGCAGAGGAAAATTGTTTAGCTCACGCTCCAATAATAACGATTGCGAGGGTAGACAATGATCCGAATTATAAGGCGTATCGTCAAGGTCGTAAGGTACGTCCCCTAGCCAGCTCGCGACTATCAACCTCCGGTGGAATTCGGTGCCATACGGAGGTGTTGGTCAAAGTCCATCATTCTCACGGACGAGTAGGTCTACACGCTGACGGAGTGTCTACCAAAGATACACGATTCTATGTGCTAAGGGTAGGAGGAGGAGAAACGGATCATCAAGTGCGCAAGTGGTAGTTTCGGTTAAATACGCCGAAGAGTCGCCGCGTGTTAGCCAGAATGTATCTTGGCTCTGAGTACATATGCCTGATGTCACTAGACCTGCACTATCTTGCGCGAATGTTTCATGTCGTGCAGCAACAATTGCGCGATTACATACTTGCTTTGCCGAACTTGTTATCGTATGTGACGATGTCTTTAACTTTAGTTGTGTATGTGGAACCGATGCCTAACGCCAGTACACACACAGACTATCCTCACCTGTATGAGGAACTCGTAACTTTTGTGTGAAACATAGTAAATAGCGTATCCATGTATAACTACTTCTTTAATTAAACGCATTTTAACTGAGTGTTGTGTATTCATTTTGTGTTGTGAAAGGTAAGGATCACTGCACTAACCTGTGTTTTTTTCTGGCACTGCCGATACACCCACACGTCTCTGTCACAGCACCGCCTGTCTCGTACGTGACCACTTGCGACACCTCCACCCACAGCTTGTAAGAGCATCTGCTAATTGATTACGGTCCCTCAAAACTGGGACAAGGAATAAAGAAATATGCTATGTGAAAGTTGGAAATGGACTGGTAGAGGGCTCTTACCATTTATGTTTTTCTTTTCCCAGCACCACCACCGTTTTACAGTCATGCCCTATTCCCCAAAACGGCGGCAACCAGGTAACGCCGGCACGGATAAGTCAAACCTAGGTGAAGCCGTACATTACGCCTCTGCCACATAACGTCACACTGATATGCTCTTGTTTGGAAACGATAGCCAGGAATGCAACCAAGCGGAATAACGGATCAATGTATCCCACCGTGTCAGCAGCCGTATGATTTGTTTCCACGACTGCAGCACTGTACCCTCCTCCTCCACGTCCGACTCAAGAGAGGGGTGTGGGAAGTCTGGTTTTTCCCCGATGCTTGTGACGGCGGTCGATGCTTGGAATAGGCGATCTTCGTCGGTGACCTCCTCCTCCCTCCACATTTCCCTCTCACGTTCGTCAAACTGTGTCTGAAACAAAGAACATGACGTCTGCATCCGGTAGCAGATAAATAGGAGGTTGCTTGTACGTGACAGCAACAGTCGGTTTTGGAACTGAAAAGTAACAATCTGCCTACTGAATAGGACGCGTCAGCAGGGGCTTGGGAACTGTAAGTATGTATTCTAATTAGTTATGGTTAGTGATATAAGTGGTATGCTGTGATAAAACTTGAAATAGTTGTGTATCTTATTGTAGAGGGAAACAAAACATGGATCGCAGATTCGTGATACTGGACGCGAATGCGAGATAGTACAGGCGATACAATGCTGTAGGAAGGCAGCTTACCGTGCGTTTAATACCCCCTTCTGATAATACGAATCCCGTAGCACATTACCTAGCCAGTGTGAACGATCTCATTGAGCATGTGTTACGCGATGTAGAAGATAGCGATATGGTGGGGATGACAATTCAAAATGAGGTGAACCAGAATGATAAGCCGATCGGAATCAGTTTTAGGCGGAAAGATCAGTTATCCGCAGACGTGATATGAAGCGTGTTTGAAAAAGTCTCCCAGTCGAATTCTAGATTCAACGCCTTGGACACGTTAGTCCAAACCGTTCATTCAGTCAGGATGCCTATAGGGTTCGGTAAACATGCAATAACGAGCAGGGGCAGACCGCTCTCTGTAATGGCGCACCTCAGGAGAAGTATAGTGGAGGTGAAAGCAGAAGAGAACTGCTTAGCACACGCCTTGGTAACAGCGATTGCAAATGTAAATAAAGATCCGAATTATAAGGCGTATATACAAGGCAGGAAGATACGACCTGTACTCCAAAAGCAACTCGAGACGACCGGCATAGATCTGTCCGTTTCCAGGAACACGTTCGGGAGTGTAAGTTAGTTGTTTACCGCTGTCTGAGCTGTGTAGACATAATGTTCGAAGGGCAGGTAGACTCCATTAAAAGACTTAATAATCTGTATGATTATGTCGAAAGACAATATCACGTGATCGCTAAACTTACTGGTGCCATGGCTATAAGGTACGTGTAAAGGGTGCAACAAATCATGTACAAGTGACGTCACGCACGCCTGCGACCTGACGTGTAGCGACTGTATGGCCTGTCCCACGTGCGCATTCTCCAGCCTTCGAATCCCCTTTTACGGAATGTAGTAGACATTTTAGAAGCCACACATGTTTCGCGAACTACAAACAGAGCACTGAAGGGAAACGATCCATGTGCGAACGAAAACAATTTTGTGCGACGTGTGGATGGGCCGTGACGCACGGATATCGCGAGTGTAACAAGCGGTTCTGCGATAACTGTAAGGAGAACAAAGAAATAGGTCAGCTGTGCAATATGAGACCGCTGAAGGACGCGGTACCCTCCGCAAGTGATATGGTATTATACGTCTTCTACGACTTCGAAACTACCCAAAATACCGAGTACACAGACGAGGCAAAGTTACACGTACCTAACCTCGTTTGCGTGCAGCAGTTCTGTTTGTGGTGCGAGGACGTAGAAAACGGGGACTGCTTACGATGCGGTAAGAGGAAACATTCGTTCGGGGAAGATCCTGTCGGGGAGCTGCTCTGATATCTAACCGTACCACGCCCCTGGGCCAATAAGATCGTCGCTATAATGCCAAGACATTCGACCTTCATTTCATCCTGAATACGGCGTTGAAATAGAAACCCGAAATTATAATGAACGGGCTTAAAATTATGTGCATGAAATTGGAGCATTTAGTGTTCCTGGATAGCGTGTCGTTCCTACCGTGCCCTCTGTGTAAGTTGCCCGAGGCTTACGGTCTGACGGTCCCCAAATCGTGGTATCCTCACTACTATAATAAGGAGGAAATTCTCGAGTACATGGGCCCTGTCCCTGACGTCACGTATTACGGTGTGAATGAAATGGGTGAGGAGGAGAAGCGGGAGTTTCTCGCGCGGTACGAGAGCCAGAAATCGGAGCTTTTCGTCAACAGGCGCGTGCTTGAAAAATATTTTCAAGACTACTTCACGGTCCTAAGACAGGCTTGCCGAGTCTTCAGACGCGAATTTATGCAAATTGGGAACATAGACGTATTTATCGAGTCGATAACGATCGCGTCGGCTTGCAATAAGTTGTTGTGTGAACGTTTCCTGCAGCCCGACACAACCGTACTCATACCAACCTGAGGGTACACGTGTAATAACAACTATAGCATGAAGACGTTTATGTGGCTGGTGCATATGGAAAAGACGGACGGTGTGAAGATAACGCACTGTCGCAACGGTCGCGAGTACAGGTTCCCTGAAATGCCCCGCTTTAGTGTAGACGGTTATTGCCCCGAGACACACACAATCTACGAGTTCTTTGGTTGCTACTATCACGGCCATACGTGCCAGCCGTTACGTTACGTCACCACCCTCAGAGGCGATACGCTAGCGAAGCGCTATGAGCGAACCATGTGGTGTCTCGAACATATAACGCGAGCGGAATACCTGGTCAAGGTCCAATGGGAATGTGAGTTTGACGATGCAGGAAGGCCCGCTCATCCCATAGTGTAGCAGAGTCCGCTGTGCACCCGTGATGCCGTGTACGGAGGTCGAACCGAGGCCATGCGTCTACATTATAAGGCACGGGAGATTGAGACCAATCAATGTGTCGACGTCATGCTCCTCTACCCGTACATAAGCAAGTATTTCAATTTCCCCGTTGGTCTTCCGATCATTCACGTAGGGGATGCGTGTAATGATATGAAAGCGTGCCTGCGTATGGATGGCCTGATGAAATGTTCGATCGTTCCATCAGAGAGGTTGTATCACCCCGTCCTCCTTTTCAGATGTAATAATAAACTCATGCTTTGCCTGTGTAGGACGTGAGTCCTCACCTCCTCCTCAAGTGAAGTATGTGTGCATACCCGAGATGAGGATCGTGCCCTTACCGGTACGTGGGTAATGGACGAGGTGAGGGTGGCCGTTGAAAAGGGGTACCGTGTACTCGAGATATATGAGGTGTATGAATATCAGGTCACCCAATACAGCCCCGACCAAGGCGAGGGCGGACTTTTCGTGGACTATTTAAATACATTTTTGAAACTGAAAGGGGAAGCTAGTGGTTATCCCGGCTGGGTCCACAGTCCCGAAGACGAGGATCGATATATGGACTCGTTTTGGCAGAGGGAAGGAATACGTCTAGATAAGGAAGCGATCAGGTATATTGCTGCCAAACGTGTCTCGTCAAACTATGTCTCAACTCCATGTGGGGGAAATTGACGGAGCGGAAAGATGGAACAATGACCAAAATGATTACGGAGCTCAAAGACCTGTATGGATTACTGTCCAAACCTGGCATCGAGGTGATGAATCTCGCGTTCGCCAGCTATGACGTAGTCTGGATCTCGTGGAAGTATGGAGCAGAGGAAGAAGTGCCTAGACTGTGTCATACGAACGAGGTAATAGGGACTTACCTCACCGCCGGGGCGAGAATCTATCTGTATCGCTATCTCGATCGGCTGCGAGATAACGCGATGTATTGTGACTCGGAACTGTGATATACATTTAGCCGAGTGGTGAACCCCCACTCTTTGAAACGGGGTCAAATTGGGGGACATGACCTCCGAGTTGCACCCGTCAGAGAGCATTTCGGAATTCGTGAGTGGTGGGCCAAAGATCTACGCGTACAGAGTGTTGATCGGGGACGGACGAGAAAATACTGTGTGTAAAGTCAGGGGCATAACCTTCAATTACATCGCGTCGAAATTAGTAAATTTTGATGTCATTAGGGACATGATTCTGAGAGGGAAGTAGGGGGATGAACCCTCCGTCGTAAATGTACACACGGAAAAGAAGATCAAACGTAAGGGGAAAGGGGACGGAACCGTCTCAATTGTCACCGAACCTGAAAATAAAATCTACAGAATTTCGTTTTTCAAGAGACGGCGATTAGGTGACAATACGTCCGTCCAGTTTGGGTATTATTAGGGGGGGAGGGAGAGGGTCGTGTCATAACCCTAACCATCCATGAGTGATGATGGTCTAAAATTCAAACAGCCGTTCTCGTGTATAGTGAGCGGACTTTGCGTTTCGGGCAAAACTTCGTTCTGCTTACGCTTGCTACAGAAGATCGACTCACTCTGCACCGAAAGAGAATTCGGTGGCGGTATAATCTGGTGTTACAGTGGGAAGACTGCTATTCTGAAGCTCAGATGTTGCGCTCAAACACCACATATCACGAGGGCGTACCGGAATACTCTGGTGGTGGCGGCGGCAATCCATGCCTCGTGATTCTAGACGATCTGTTGAACGACGTCTATTCCAAGCATTTGTGTGACTTGTTTACGAGAGGCAGCCATCACAGAAATAGCAGCGTGATTTTGATTACGCAAAATCAGTTTTATCAGGGCCGCTACTGTAGAGATGTGCACTGAATGTCCACTATATGAACGCGTTGAAAAACTTCAGAGATAAAAAGCAGTTTATGTACTTGGCCAATCAAGTGTATACCGAAGATAGTGTTGGGTTATATAACGCTTACTTGGATGCGACACATAGACACAATCTTAGATCTGACACAAGACACGGATGACGGTCTGCGGTTTCGAACCAACATATTCCCGACAGAATGTCCTGTAGTCGTCTATTCCGATATAGGCGATGAAGCGTGTTCAATTGAATTACCACGCGCTTCACGTGCTCAAGACAGCCGAACGGAGATTACGTAAAGCCGTCATAACTAATTGTAACAAGGAACTCGTGAACTGTATAAGCGAATGTGTTAAATGTTCTGAATGGTAATATAAAGTTACAAGTTTGTAACACGCGTAAGTTAAAAACCACAAGGCTGCGCTTCGCAAGGTCGGCGACAGGCACGTATCACTCTCTGGCAAGAAGCAAATCATAGTATAGCGCGGGGGATTTCTACTGCCCCTATTGGGCGCCATTGTGCCAACGATCGCCAGCTTAATCCTTAAGCCCAGATAATCAGGTTACGTAGGATGTACCTCGTCTCAGCCGATCATTACCAAAGCGGGACAGACGACGTGGCCCCTCGCCTCGTGAGCGAAAAAAGACACGTAGTATACTTAAACAAAAACACCATCCGTATGAGAAGTGGGTTAAGATGCGTCATAAGATTCGCGAGGTCGATATGAGACGAAAGACGCACACAATGGCTATGTCTGATTTTCTAAGACGAGTAATGCCCGACACGTCAAAGATGGAGCTGCCCTCCTCTCCTGAGCCTGAGCCGGCAAAACAGTTGATAATCCCAAAATTGGGGGCGAAAACACATAAGACGCGGCCCCCCAAGCCACTTCCTTCGACGTCTAGAGAGATGAAGACCCCTAAACAAGGATATGATGATGATGACGCAACGGAGAAGGAAGAAGGAAATGTCGGAACAGTAGGTAGCCCCCGAAACGTTTTCTCGACACACGATACGGTATCCGTAGGGATGGCAAGCAATTAATGATTGGTGATTCCCCAATGTTTATAGATCCTGATGATAATGTCACAATTAAGGGGTCCGTGTTTAGAGAACGGAGGGGCTGTGAGAATTACTGGCGCGTAAGAATGTGAATAAGCAACTTATAGACAAGGAGGACTTAAAGACATAAAAAAGATTGATATTGGCCAATGCTCATTTGAATAGATATGAGCTTGGCGATAACTTTAATACAACGCGAGGAAAGAAATGTCGCGATGTCATTGCACCCCTCTTTGCGAAACGGAAGGGACGCGGTGTAGAGTCCACCCTACGTCGTAAGTGGAAAAAATATTAATGTCAACTATTAACAGATTATAATATGACGTTGCCAGACCTTCGGCATTCTCGACTCTGCGGAAGCTGCGGCTGGCGGCGGGGCAAAAGAAGTCTGGTGACGTCATCAAAGCCTGGTTAGAGAGAAAATGTACAGGCTTATACCAAATATAATGATAATTATAGGTACATTCTATCGGTTATAGATGTATTCTCGAATTATCTACATACGATCTCCATTAAGACAAAAAGCGGGCCTGCTGTTGCTTCGGCGTTTCGGTCCATATTTGATGACCCCAAAAGTCGGCGCCACCCTATACGGGTACGCACTGATAAGGGCAAGGAATTTCTAAATGAACATTTTCAGGACATATTACGGGACGAGGATATTCAGTTTAAGGTGAGCCGAAAACCCGACCTGAAGTGTGCGGTAGTGGAACGCGTGCATCGCACGATTCCTGAGAGACTCTATAAATATTTTACGCATAAGAATACGTAGAGATATATCGATTTTCTGCCTAAATTTGTAAAGGCCTACAATGACACGGTTCACTCGACGACAGGCATTGCGCCCTCGCGAGTCACCGATTCGGACGTGCTAGCGATATGGTAGAGAATGGAGGCGGCCCGGAGACGACGCGTTCGCGTCGCGAAAGCGACGTTTCGTGTGGGACTGCACGTGCGTATCAGTAACGAGAAGATGCTGTTCGCTAAGGCTGCCACGTTCCGTCTATGAACTAGAGGATTTAAATGGCACACCCATAGACGGTCATTTTTATCGCGCGGAACTAACCCCCGTACGAATAACTGACCGGACCGCCTATAAAAGAGATAAAATACTGGACAAGAGGGTTAGACGTGGCATTCGCTAATATCTACTCCGGTGGCGAGGTTACAGTCAGGAATTCGACTCTTGGGTGCCTGCAGTTAGCGTGAAGAACATCTAAGTATGGCGACGCAGAACCGTTTTTACGTCACTCTGTTCAGCAACGCTTTGCGTGACACCTATGAACAGAATACTCACGCCGATTTCACGGTGAAACTGGCTCAGCCCGTGGACCTGAGTTCGACCTCCAGTTGGGTAGTGGGGCTGTATGAAATTTCGTGTTCCTCACCCCGCCGAGGACACCACCGCCCTAATATATTGTAACTTGATATCGCCGCAATTTGTGTGCGACAGCACGGTCCGAAGCGTGCGGACATTCGTTTTCCCATCATCATCATCGTCATCATCTTGCCTGCAGGAGTTTCGAAACGTGTATTACGTGTCTGTCGAGCAGCGGAGATTTCAGGACATTCGAATAGAATTCCTGACGACCGAAGGGCTGCGCATCCACTTCGAGGACAGCACGACGCCCACAAAAGTGGTGCTTCATTTTCGAAAATTTACAAGTGGTGAAAATTGTATATAAAACGGGTAGTAGCCATCTAAAATAGGACATTTACAGCGATGCATCCATTAGACGTTTATTACCTAAATCAGGCGGGTCGCGGGCTAACTATCCCGGGGATCGTTCCCGTTTACTCCACACAGCTCTACCTTCAGCGAGGACACGAGATCGGCAATTTTTTTCGGCAGTCTCTTCCGCTGTGTCCGCACACTTCTGTAGAGCGGAGGCAAAGCAGTGGGTGGCGAGACGTTGCGTACCGGTGGCAAGATCCTGACCGATATCACTGAACGCAAGCCTACCGACGCGGCGATCGCCGGGGATATAGTGTCTAAACACGTGACTGAATCCGCCCAAAATTTGATTAGCAAATTGAAAGGTCGTGGCCGCAAACGCGCCAGCAAAGCGGCGAGTGGTAAGAAGAAGAAGATGGGTACATTGATCGAGTTATCAAACTCTATGTCCGAGGTAAATTGACCTCGGTTTTGGGAAAGGCTGTGGTCTTTACAGACGCCACGGCCATGAACAATAATTTCCTCCACTCCCTGTTAAGTCAATGTAACGTCACTCTCAATAGCGTCACCATCACGCAGGAGAGTGAGCATTATCATTATCGCTCATATCTCGAGACTCTGATGACCTATGGCACAGAAGCGGCAGCCACGAATCTTTCAAAACCGTACTGGTATCTCGACACGGGAGACATGCTCCTTAGCGAGCCCTCGGCCGAGAATTTGACTGCCACGGCGCACCGGGAATTCATTAATCGTTGGAAACGATTTAGCGCGAGTAGGGAAGTCCAGCTCTTTGGTCGATTACATAGTGACATGTATAACGTGCCCCTATACTTGCTGCCGGGCGTCAGGTTTTAGCCCCACCGAGCTTCTGTCTGATGAATAACGGTGTCGATTCGAAAATCCAATTACTGCTCAGACGCTTCAGGCCCAAATCCAACATATTGCTGGCTCAAAATTGGACATTGAGCAAGCGGAGTCTCGCGCGATTTAACATGACGAGAGTCGTACTCAAGACGTTCACATTCTCGGCCGGATCAAAATTTCTGTCTATAGACAACGTCGTCTTGGGTCCCATCCTGAAACATCTGTTGTTCACCATGGTTAAGAATACATTTTTAATCGGATCGTTGAGCAGCAACCCGCACAAATTTCAGCATTACGACACCAGTGATTTTTCGTTTAGTGAACGGTAAACAGTTCCCTAACGAGGGCCTAACTCTAGGAAATAATGACGAAAAAGTCCGTCATACGCTATAGGACGCTTTTGGAGTCGTCCGGCATACATCACTAGAACACGGGACTGCAGATAACACACGATATGTATATAAACGGCAATATCATGTTACTCTTTGATCTCATACCTGATAGAGGCGCGTCGGAGTGTCATACGTCCCACCCGAGAACGGCAATATCAGAATCGAATTCAAATTCAATAAACCGTTGCCCAAAGCGATCACGTGCCTGCTGTATCTAGAATTCGACAATTTGTTCCTGATACATTTTGCGCGTACCATCAAGACCGACTTTTAAAAAATGGACACAGTGCAGATACTGCGTACGCTCTGTGACGTCAGCTCATTCCTCGACGTTTTCCCCTCCGATCTCCTACCACAATCAATCGCTCAAACCTCCACCACCGTCACCATGAATGCTGATCCCCTAACAGAGAGGTTCACACTGGCTAGCCATGCACTTCCGACCCAAATCTTCATTGCCCACTATTTTGATTCGTATGGCATCGTACCGCTCGTACCCAGCATTCAGGCATTCATTAAACGCAACTGCGCGACCTGGGAATTTAACAGGCGAGAGCTGCATGGCCTGATGCCTGACGTCTGCGGCAAGTACTGCTGTCTATTCGCCCTCTACATGGATCTGGGCTACACACCGAAACAATTCGTCTCGCTTTTCGATGCTTGCAACAATGCAGACCGGCAGGTGCAGCGGTTGTTCACTACCGAATTCGGAGCCCAGATGTCACGCGGGGCTGGGGTCAATGCTGTTGCAGCTGCCTATAAGAAGGTAGGCACTTTGTCGATTCTAATTATTCCTAACCTAACATGACTGGAGGAGGGAGGGTGGTCGTGATTGATTTCGAGATCTTGCGGGGCGGCAGAATGAGACGGTCGTCAAGGAACTGTGCGTGGCCAGCGCCGCCGCTTCCGAGATGTTCCGTTTCAAAAGCCCCTACAAGATGGCGGATCATGGCTCGTGAGAGAATGGCCTAAATTCTGCCGACTGACATATCGACTATAAAGAATTGCGCAGGTCATTACAGAGGACGTGGCCGGTTTCGCACACCTCTACGCCTACGGCGCCTCTTAATGTACATTTCTCGCCGGACTGACGGGATGGCCGATCCAATAACCTAGAGGATATCGAGTGGCCCTCACCCTTCTCTTTCAATCACAAACGCTGGTGTACATTGCCATGTCACAAGATTCCCAAATTTGCTTGCGCAACCAAAACCGCGCATTCCCTCTACGATTGGTTAATGTACTATCTGCAGAAGAAAGATGATGTCCAATGTCCTGTTGATATGACACGTCATTCTGCCGAATTTGTTGCAGCTCTATAAAAACCCCAATCGAACACGTCCCACATCATTCTGCTGCTGCGATGGCTACTAGTCGACAATCTGCTATTAAGAGGAAGCGCGCCCTGGAGCAGTAATTGCCTGACGCCTCGTCCGACATCTGCCCCTACTGGCCTGCCACTCCGGCATTCGATCCCAAGAGAGTGCTGCTGAGGCGTCAATTTTTCATCAACTCGGACAGGACCAAGTACATGTCTGTTGGTTTCTACCCTGCACGCGACTATCAGCCACTAGTAGAATTCGGCGCCATGGGAAAGGGCGGGTCGAAATCCATCATTCTCAAAGAGACCATATCGACATGCTGGCGGACTGTATACCCAAGATGCTCGTTTCAATCTGCAATGGAGGAGGGACCGGGGCAGGGTGGTGCCTTCCGCCTATCACCGCCGAAAACTTCGGGTCGGCAAGACTGCATTTCGGCACGCAGTACATTAGCCTAACTATACTGGACATACAATATGTTGCCCGAATGTTTCACATAGTTCAACAACAATTGCGCGATTACACTATGTTACGTCAGTGGCTTCAAACTTAGATGTCTGCGTCAGCTCGTCACATCACCTTCGTACCTGCTGCTAGCCCAGGTGTACGTGCCTTGCAGCTATTGCAGAAAGAGGCACGCTGTCGCACGTGTTTAATTACAGTTAGTTAAGTGCCAGGGTTTACGTGCTTAATTGCTCTTCTAACTGTGCCGGGGAACCCTAAGCGTGACTTTTTGCACTGGCAACTTTTTCCACAGACCACCGATGCGTTCCATTGTTCATGGACTGCCATTGGGGTGACCAACACACTTGCCTTCCGCCTCTGACATACATATACCTAACTTTTCCTTAAGCGGGTGCGAAATTATTGCATGCCACTTTTTGGGGAAAACTTAACTTTTTGTATTTTCATACGGTCTACACGTCGACTTTGGAACTTATCATGCACTCAAATTTCATTTCATCCATTTTTACTACCAATTCTGCAGATGTCAAATTAACATTCGCTTCATTCACGCTTTAGAAGCACGCGGGGGCCTTCTCTCTTCTCCTCACCACACGTTGCGGTACGTCCTGGCCCTCTACCAATCCATACGGCGGCACGTCTGCCATATTTCCAAACAGAGCGCCCTGCCCCCATCACGACATCTGACGCGGCAGGTCCCGTGCTACCGATCTGTCCGAGGGCTTCGCCGTAGGACCTTCCTGCACTTAGCGCTAAACACATGGCGGGACCAAGCTGGACGGCGCCTGCCAACCTGATTAAACGCCCATCCTTTTTAATATCATTATGATAAAGACAGAGTAATGCCTAGACCGCAATTAGGAAATTCCTGCACCGGGACCCAGCTGCACGGCGACTGCCACCTTCATTTCATTACCTCGGTTAAAAAACACCGATCTTTTTTAATATTATTACGCTCAAGAACGAGTAATGCCCGGGACCTTCTTCCACCAGGCCCCCGGAGACCAAACTAGACGGCGCGGGTGCCAGCCCCATTACATTACCGTGGTTCATCATTGTCAAACGCCGATCCTTTCTAATATTATTCTAATGCTCAAGAACGAGTTGTGTCCGGACCCTCCCCTTAGGACCTTCTTCCACCAGGCCCCCAGGAGAGACCAAACTGAATGGCGGCTGCCACACTGCCACGGTCCTTTCTAATATTATTATTATGCTCAAGAACATCTAGTGCCAGGACCGCACTACGTCCTTCCTGCACTACACTACGCACTGGATTCAGCGTAGGTGTGACTATGGAGGGACCCCTATAACCAACTAGACGAGGGCTCATATTCCCGTTTCGAATTCTTTTATCGAATCCTTCTTGAGGGTTGCCACGAAGTTAAAGGACATGTGCTGCCTCGACATACCTTTCCTATACGGACCACGTACACCTCTCGGTTGGTGACGTTACACGCATCTACATTTTTCGACTTAGAGCACTTTTGCACGGACGTCCCGGGGCGTAGGGAGGGCAAGGGTGGAACCGCGATACCAAGCCGGACGGCGGCTGCCACCCTGATGAAGGACCTACGAAAAATAGTCGAAAACAGTTCGTTTTTAATAATATGGGATATACCTCCTGGATTACTACTGATAGTTTCTACATTCTGCACACTACAGGAGTCCATAAACATGAAAGCATAAATTGTTTGTTTCTCTTATTTGCTTTTCAGTACTTCTTGTCACATTTACTTTTTTCTATTAACTGTGTTACATGTTCCATTTTAGCATCAACTGGCAAGGCTGCTGGCGGTGGCTTGGGAGCATGGGGCTACATGGCCATCACTCTTACATTGATGGGTGTAGGTGCTGGAATTTACTATTTCTCTCTGTTCTATCCCATCCTGTGTAAGAAAGAGAGAATATATGATGTAATGGAGTTGTCA
>Ga0131853_10004468_pt1 | contig 25070 bp, 7 predicted proteins | sample TergutLab28metaG_FD_92764 | JGI IMG/M metagenome (GOLD analysis project Ga0131853, IMG submission 92764) | Labiotermes labralis P1 segment gut microbial communities from Petit-Saut dam, French Guiana - Lab288 P1 (version 2) (version 2) | ecosystem: Host-associated > Arthropoda: Insects >...
ATGATGATGATGATGATGATGATACTGATGACGACGAGGAAGACGACGATGAAAACTTCCGTCTCCATAGCCACACGCCGACCGTCTGTGGAACATCTCCCTTTGTCGGTTGGTTATCAGGAGTTCCGTCTCAATAGCAAGAAAGTCCAAAGCATGATACTGAACATCCGCATGACCACAATGCAACAGTGCTGCAAACCCTCGCGAGTTCGACGCTGCCACTCGCGACGCTACTTGCCTAGAGTTATGTTTTCGAGCGTGTTACAAAAACAAAAGTCAACCGTAACTGTATTTTAGGGATACATCCTTTATTGTGCAAACCTTTCTACATATTTCAGCATTTTACATAGTCATCATCAGGCACAAGAATAAAAAATGTAACAGAGAGAGAGAGATAGAGAGAGAGACAAACGCTTTGTATACAACAGCACTTTAAATCCGGAGTTTCAGCTTCGTTTAAATGTTGTTCTTAAAGCAATAAATATTTGGAACATCTAAAATTTCATGAATCTCATGTTTATTGCACCGTGCATCATTGTAATAGTTGAAGAATAAAAGACCAACTTGATGTCACTTGCTATTTTATTTCACTCCTTATGTACTGAACATGTTTCGGACATTAATAAAACAGGAGCTTGCGACTGTGCTGTTGAATTACCACATCGGTCGTATTGTTCTTGGTTCGATGTGTGTTGGAGATTTGGTGCGGCTGGGTTTGAGTAGTGTCCGTGTTGCAGGCTGAAGCCTGCAACACGGGCACAGTCGCAAGCTCCTGATGATGGATATATTAATGTCCAAAACATGTTGAGCACATGAGAAGTGAAATAAAATAGCAAGTGACATCAAATTGGTCTTTTATTCTCCAACTATCTAAAATTTCATTTTAGCATAAACCGAATTGCGTTACGAGAAAGCAAAAATTCACCATCAAGAACAGGTAGCAATTGGACTTGCGAACTGATCTGCATGCACTTTGTGTAGAAGATTTTAACAAGCGACAGCAACACCCACAAAAAATTGAATGTCTGTGTTGTGAAGAATTATTTTAAAGGAGGTTTTCCGCGCCAATGAACTGCTAAAACTTCAATCTAAATTATGTCATGCAATGAATGTTACATTTAGGTACAATAGACACAACCGGTATCTAATTATCTGGGAATGATTTACTAATGTAAAGGCCCACAAGAGACTGCATTCTACTCTAAAATGTGAATATTCCATAGCGACAGGAAAATAATATATGAAGCTTTACTTGCAAACTCCCATATATCTGCATGGCGAGAGGCTTGGGTACAGGACAGATCGTAAATTTTACCATTACTACATACGAAGATTATGATAAGACATTAATTTCCTTATTGATGTACAAAAATTCAATTGTAGCTGATTCTGAACCCAAAAAGCCAATTAAACATGGATGAAATGAAATAAAATTTTCTTTTTATATACAAGAAGAATAATTTCAATTATTTTCCTATAAAAGAAACACATTTACATAATACTTCCTATGCACTGTAAAATAATTTCAAAGAATCACGTAACTTCTTGAGCTAAATGACCTGATTATATTTTGAACTTGAATTTTTTAATGTTTTCACAATCCTTATAAACAGTTCTTTTTTTCTTCTACTGACTGTACTCTATGGCCTGTTACGATTCCGAGAGAATTCAAAAAGCATCTATGTGGTAAAACTGATTGGACAGGGACCTGGATCGTCACAAGGTTTCTACCTGTACTGGGCAAAACAAAGAAAAGAAGAAAATAATGGATGTGCATCCACAGAAAGAGGAGGACTCAAAACTCGCCACTGAACTGCTAGTGCTTATAAAGCCCTCAGTACCTTGCAGTACATGGAAAAGCTTCCACTTAAATTTTGTTTCAGTCGTCTGGGAGTTCCTTAGGAATTTCATACGGACGTTCGTCGCCAAAGGCAGTGCAGGTAATCGGTGGACAGCTGGTTTCTAAGTTGAGGTCCGGATCAAGGAACTGGTGTGGAAGAATCAAGCAGGCTAGGATCGTTAAGGATTGTTTGTTTGCTGTTTATTTAACGTCGCTGTTAGTAAGAGTTTTGTGGTTATCACCGCGGTATATACGAAGTTCCAAATCCTGTGTGGTACTGCGCCGTGTTTCAGAGAAGCCTGCTGATTCCAACTGCCAGGTGTCAGAGTCTTGAATCTAACAACTTACTGTTGGTTAAGTAATGCACACCACTATAGGTCTCCAAATTATTCATCTCAAATCCAAAAATATCTTTATTAATTGACTGCAGCTACATACCTAATCGCAGACTTCCAGAGTTCACTGACGTCGTACAGAGTGGTAGTAGAAGTCAGGAAATTCCTCTTTATAAAGGTATATTTCCCCCCGTGCGCGACATGAGTGCGTATGGGTGGAGTAGAATTAAGGCGCCACTCGTATTTAATCTAGGCACCAGATGGTGGTAAGTGGTCAATTTCAGGCCCCAGTCACCTTATCATCGAAAACAAACCCAGTAGCAATCAAATAGGAAGTTTGGTGGCTGTCAGAGCCGGTTTGCATGTTCTGGAGGACAGAAGATTATTTTCCCGCGTTCGGAACAAGGATCGTCCAAACCGTAAACTAGTTGCTGTACTGCCGGCGCTGCTCTGGCTCATCACATTCTTCCTTATGTAATAAATTATTTCATATTTCGTAAGTCAAAATATTTTTCGGAATATTTTGTTTTATAAATTTATTATACATTATTTTCCAATAAACCTAGAGACACCTTTACAAAATTTTCAAGGAATTAGTCTAAATAATATTAAACAAAAATTTCAACATAAAATGCCAATAAGAGAGGTTATTTGATACAGAAAAGTGAGGAAATATTGGCTGTGATCCGAAAATATATTCACCAAAAGACCAGAACAGCAATAACAACCCTTCCATTCCTCAACTCAATACAGAATCAGAGCCTATTTTCTTTAGTGGCATTGAACTGAAACGAACCTTGATCCCTTTCAGCCCGCTGTTTTGTAAGGTATTCAGTCTAGTTTCACGAAATGTCCTTTTCTTCAAGTTCTCAGACACTGCTTCAGTAACTTTCCGTTACTTCGGAATTTCTAGCGACATAGATTGCAAACAAACCATCTACGTGTCCGTAATTGCAACCAAAAACGTGATTTAAACTTCAGAGAAGACGAAAGAGAGCCAGCGAAAACGGAGAAGATTTCTGATTTTACTCCTGAAACACAAAGGAATGTGATGGATTATCTGCAAATCCCCGTAGATCCTATAAGTTAGATTTCGATGGGACTTTCTGCAGCCGGTCGCACACACATGACAATTCTATATGAAGACACTTGTCTTCGTCTTCGGATTGGAGATAAGCACATAAATTTCGTTACAAAGTTTCTTATCGTCTTCCTTGTTGTTGTTAACGTAATAAATTAACCCAAATGATCTGTGGCGCCATTTAATTCGGGCTAACCTGAGCCCACTGCAGAAACAAGTGTATATGATTTTCTACACGTATTTTCCATATCAAGTGCCGTATTTTACTAATACCCTCTCAGTGTTATATTCCATGAGATGCTCTTAAAAAATTGAAAATGTACCTTTTAATTTCGTCCATAACTTTTAAGTATAAACATTCTTACTCTCATCCTACGCGAGTGACATCGGCTGAAACAAAACTTGCCAGGTCCATTTCAGGTGTAAGTCCTTTCCTCCTAAGTTCCCTTTTCAACTGCAAAAATTCAGTGTGCGACCTGCAATTTATGAGTTAAGAGGAAGACACATCATACGATGAAGCTTGAAGTGACAAGGAATACAGAAAGAATGGGTAGAAATGAAGGAATAAGGGGGAAAATGGGGATTTACGAGAAGCACAGCAAAGTAAGCCAAAAAGAAACTTGAAATTCTTTTCCGTGCCTTGATATCGAACCTTAAGTACAGCATCTTCTGTCTTGGATATCGCTTGTTTTCTTCCCATAACAAAATCTACCATCTTTAAAGGTTAGTCTTATAACAGAAGGAAGGGATGGGGCTTTCCAAAGTTTTAACAGCTCTCAGTTCACGTTTTCCCTTGGATGAAGAAAGGAAAGACGCTGCATTATATAAATATCAAACTTTTTACCACTGAAGACATGAACAACAGAGAAAACTCCTTTCGTAGGCTCTTCTTTTACAATTTTGTAAGGACAGGAAGGATGAAAAAGTGTCAATCAAAAGGGCAGCACACCTCAAGGCAGAAGAAGAAAAAAAATATTTTAAGTAAGAGCAGAAGTTGGTTTAAATTCAGCTGATCTGCAAGAGGGGGAGGCATTCTTTCTGTTCTAGTCCCTTTCACGTACTGTACAGCCGCCAGGCTGAGTCCCAAGTTCAGCAAAGAAAGAAAAAATAAAGCCCTCCCTTTGTACCGTAACATCATGCTGAGCCCTGAGCCCTCCCAACTAGCAACGTGACGTCATTTCGATGTAGCAGCTGTTGGTTATTAAGATGGTGTACAGGAGCGCCATTTTGACAACGACTGATGCACCCATCTATGCATTCATCCCGAACATCCCACATTGTGATGCTTTACTTTGTGCTGTAACAACAAGGCTAAGTATGAAATTTAACTAAATTACAGAAACTTACCATCTCTCTCGAGAGACAAATGGATATATTTAAGTTGAGTTTTGAAAGGGCATGGTTCGTGAAATCCAATCTTTGTTATTATAGATAGACTTGAAGATTTGAATGCGAGTTAAATTGCAATTCAGATGCAATCATTAAGTCGTCTTGTTTTGACGAGTTACGGGGCTAACGAAACACTTCCGAACAAACACCACGACTAAATTTTGTGGATTTGATTAGAGTCCCGAGCAACCAACAAAAGATACTTTCAACCACGTGACGACAACTGCCATTTCCAATTCACTCTAAGTCTCTATTCATAATTTTTTAGCGTTTATCAGATTTTCCTAAATCGAGCTGCAAAACGCAGCATTCCAAATTAAGAAACTTTCTGATATATCACACATGCTACTCTCTCAGAAAACAGATGTTGAATGTACCACTGCAATTAACACTTTTAATGACACTGTATAATTAATATGACTTTGAGTGTAAAAGTTTCATATATAATTTAGTTTCTTCTGTACAGAATTGGTATATGAAGTTTAAGTTTCTTATGGCAGTGGCTATGATCCTCTGCAATTTGATGCCTGTTGTATGGTTAGGAATCTGCCAGCATTTTGAAGAAATCCACTTTCCCCATCTTACGTATATAAGATACCCTGAAAATGGAGAGAGTACGTTCCTCCGAAACGTATGCTGATTTCACATCACAAAAGACATTATGCTTCAGGATAATTCTGAATTAGGACATTAGTAAGGAAACACAGCCATTCCAAGTCTTACGTTGTACCTTTGCCCAGCCGATAAAAAGTAAAGTACACGTCATTAAGGAAGCCGCGTTGAGATTTAATACACGGTTTCACTGAGAATGGTAAAGCAGGGATGCACAAACCCAGGGCGCCAGGCCACCCTTACGACTAAATTTTGTACGTTGGCGCCTAAATGTTGTTGGTCGTCATCATGGAATTTGCTTCATGTCATCATTCTTGGGTCTAGAATTTGGGCCTAGATTTTGGGGGATTTTTTGCCCCCCCTCCCACGCCCCCGTTGTAAAGAAAAGTTATTTCTAAATCACGCGACTCTAAATGATTAGTATAATATGTGCTGCTAAACTTATGTCAAAAAGTGAATAGCTCTATTTGTCAGGAATTTACACACTGAACAAAAGTTTTCAAAATAGACTACGTGAAAATGTTATAGACTGGTTACATACTGATATAAGAGACAGACAGAGAGAGGGAGAGACAGAGAGAGGGGGAATGGAAAACATTATATTGAGCAGATTTTATGACTGCACTCTTTACAAAGTTCTTTTACTTTCAGAAAATTTGCCGTGCCCATGCAGCGCCAGGCCGAAAAAGCATAATAAATTTCCTCCAAAAAAACACGTGGATGAAAGAGTAATTTTGATGTGGAAATTCGGGAATTGACTATCATCACGTAACGTACTCATAGACTGTATTATACTGTCGTATTACAGAAAATTACTTAAGTCATTAAAATGTTATCGATTAAGAACCCAAAACAACGTGGAACCCTATTGAAGACGCTTGCACTTTTTGAGTTTTACAAGATTTTTCCTTCCCTTTCTCCAATCGGGAATTTTATTACCATGCTCACATGAGTTCACTGAGGACCCTCTCCTGAAATATTAATAAAACCCAATGCTTGGAAACGCATTAAACTGAATCTCCTGTCTTGAAATAATCATTCTCCAAAATGGCACTTCATAAAAATTTACTATATTAATACAAAATATGCACGTAATAAACTTTTTGTTTATTTGCAAAAAAAAAACATTACTCATGGGTTGTATTTTATGCAGAAAAATAATTTCAGGTTTACGAAGGAAACAAATTACATTAAGGTTCATGTTAAATGCTCAAATTTTGAAATTATTTTTAGCGCGTGTAAAGAACCTATGATTTGTATATAAAATCCATTACGAATTTCCCCACACACGTCGTCCATATGATGAATTTAATACTGTATAGTTGTTCATAAAACGGTAACGTCACAAGAGAATTTTTTTGTGCATTAGTTAACCTCATTCATAATAGAATATTAGAGGAAATGTTTACAGCACAAAAATATGATACCACAGCTACCCTTCTTCTCCAAAAAATATTCCCTTCTTCTATCCAAAAAAAAAAAAACTCCCCTCCCTCCAAAATGTAGCGAGTTGGGGCAGGCTGCAGGCATGTCACACTGACTTGACAGCACCTTAATGACATTTTGCTCCCCCCCACTACCTCTACATACAAGCCGGGGGTATTACAGAGAATGACAGCACCCAACCAAGTTATTAATGTTCAAGCCAATGACAAATGACGAACTGTCTGCAGCAAAAGCAAGACTGATACGGTATAGGGCGTCACGGGTATAGGCTTTATACAGGCAGCTTCAGTATCAAACCTCACTCCTTTATATATTCATCCCTTAGGAAAAAATGGGATAGAAGGAAGAGTAATATAAATATAATATAACAATTTATGTTTCTGCTATGATATTAGGCTTCATGCGTCGAGGAAAATTTGCACTAAAGGCAACAAATGATAGAGTTTTTTTTTTTGCAGAAATTGGAGGTAAAAACGTGTGTAGGAATTTGAAGATCACATAAATGGTATTCCAAAATTTGTATAAATTAAATCACAGTTGATGGTAACGAGTCCGTATAAACATAATTTATTTCTGTAGAATGATTATCTTTCTTCTTTTCCTTTACAAGTTCATACAAATATATCACACACTTTTCTTCGTACGGTTAGAAGTGTATGTAATTTCGGTCACTCATTAATATTAATTATAACCTACACAAAGTCCTTTTACCTCCATTCTGAACATTGTATTAAACCTTAACTTGCGCGAGCACAAAACAGACAGGGGTGCTATGTTAATTAAATTTGCTACGTAAAGAGTATAAAATATAAAATCAATTTTGAACCCAAAAAAATTCTTTAATCAGGGGATAAATTACTCAAACATTTCTTCAAAAACCCTCTCATCATGTCTGATTATTGTTGAATATGTTTACTATCTCTACACTTAACTCGAAATTTGAACACAAAACATTACGTACCAAATAAATGAACTTATATATATATATATATATATATATATATGTGTGTGTGTGTGTGTGTGAGTGAGTGAGTGAGTGTGAGCCAGGTAGCTCAGTTAGTATAGTGACTGATTACTGGCTGGACGGTCCAGGATCGAATTCCGGTGGGGGGAGTGAGATTTTCCGCCCATCCAGGCCAGTTCTGGGGCCCACCCAGCCTCCCGTAAAACGGGTACCGGGTCTTTCCCGGGAGTAAAGTGCGGCCGGGGCTTGCTGCTGACCACTCCCCCCTTCTAGTGCCGCGGTCATGGAAGAGTAGAGCTGTACCTCTACCCACCCTCTGGGCCACACCGGGTCTGTAACGTGATAACTTTACCTTATATATATATATATATATATATACATAAGTTTGTAATAATTAGAACTTAAATAAGCGGCAGAAGTCTAAAATCAATGTTATGCAAGTTTCAAATATCGATAAATTTTGTTACAACCCGAAACTAAAGTAATACCAACTTGCCGGAGATAGGTTCAAATATCTGCTAGAAAACTGAGCCACCACGTGATTTTTTTCTGTCCTTCCATATAAATGAAGTCGTAGTGAAAAAGTATAATCTAAAAGGTAAAGGCAAACTTCAACCTATAACACGCCATGAAGGCCCATATGGGGAGTAGAAGTATGGTTGTACTCTTTCTTTAACCTCGGCACTATATGGAGGTGGGTGGTCAAGGCCGCGCCCCGGCCGTTTTACCCTCGCGAAAGACAAGCAAACCCCATTGTACAAAAGGCTGTGTGGGCTCCACGGTCGGTCTGGACGGGTGTGGAAAATTTCTCCCCCAAAGCAATTCGATCTCTAGACAGTCCAGCCCATAGCGAGTCGCTATGCCGACTACTCTGCCACAGCCCACAATGCAAATGTGCACATGGCCATTTCTTCCCATATTCTTCTCACCTCATTACTTAGGGTTTACGAATAGTCCTTTAAACACAGTTCTTACTATATAAAACACCAGCTTTAATACTAAAACAGAGAATTTTATTCAAAGATTGTATTTGTGTTCTGTACAATTCTCACTATAAATATGGAATTTTGTCTCTACTGGACCACCTGATTGGTTATTGCAAGTTACAAAAAGCTTCTTCTCTCTAACATAAGGTTCAGCTTCTACACGAAATTTGATTTTAGGACATGGTTGCACAAATTTTAAATTCCTACGAACCACCTCAAATTTCTAGGCATCAGAAGGGTGACATGAAAGAAGTTTTTTTACTTAGGGCCCTCAAACATTATTCGCCACAGTAAAATGGATTCTGAGACTTGTGCATCCATGATTTAACAGAAAGACGAGTTAGCACTCTTTGAGATCCTTTGGAAACGTTAGATCTTTCTTCTTCTTCCTGAATAAACGCAATGTTCTTCACCAGCTTCCCTCTCTCATGCTTAACCACATGCAGGTTGTTTGAAAGGGAAAAAAACCCCTTCAATCTACATGAAAATCCGAATGTAAGATAATATTATGAATTTATTTACAACTGCTTAAAATTTGGTAAAAGGAAAGCAATATATCTTCACTGTCACAGACATTTATAGTTTTGATTTGTTTTAATGGTAAATACTGGCAGTCAGAGTAGTGGCTAGAATAGTGGCTTAGTTCGCAGTAGGGGTTCAAGATTTTTATCTTCTCAAAATGTCCAGACTGACTTTGAGATTTGTCTTGCTTATATATTTTACAGGATAAAAACTTTATCCCCTAATAAGTGTAATTACTTATGTCACTTGAGGTGAAAAATAGTCATCTGGCATATGACAACGTGTATTTCGGTATGAAAGTACCAAAGGACTGGAAGAACACGCTGCCCCCACCATCAGGATAGGAGACCGATGATGAATGAACATAATCCCTCGGAGGGGAGACATTTATCTATCATAGTATATGGCGTCATATTACGTAAGACGACAATATTCAGATCCATCGTTGTGAAAAAAATCAACTTTTGCTCGACATTGATTGGTAGGAAAGCACTTTTGAGACTTCTTCGAGTTTAAATTTCATTAAATATTGGGCACGTTTAGAAATTTTGTGAGGCAACATGGACGTCTGCTTGCTTTTGGTGTATCTGTTAATTTTTGCAAATATTTCCTTTTCGTCCTTAACAGATCACTTGAACTCGTACTCGGTGAAAGCTACAATAATTGAATTGTAACAGGGTACTTGTCTATCTAATAACAGTGCGCTCTATTGCCTGGATAAAAATATAAACGCCACAGCACAATTTGTTTTCTTCGCTCGAGCAGTACGCCAGGAAATAGAACACTGAAATACATTATGCCTACTGCTACATAAATCAAGTACAGGCGTGTCACACTCGTATTTCCTTGTTTCAGACATAATTTTACAACGATCTACATGTACAGTCGCTAAAATACTGATGTCTAATTTAATACTACGCAATTCCACATACCTTTTATGTACTTATAATTATGTTTGTACTTAAACAGCACACATTTTAATGTGACTATCGGCGCTATATAAATTCAACAAGGAAAAGCGTATTTCATAAATTACAAATATCTAACTCCATGCAGAATGGTTCTTCGAGATAATCTAACATTCCTTCAGCAGTCATAAAATTACCCGCAATTATAAAACCCAAAGTTTACTGCCATGATTAAAAGGGCCCGCCGCTGATACCTATTTCGAGCCAGATTAATCTATTCTACTTCCTCCCATCTTAAATAGAGAATAATTATAAAAAATAAAGGCTTTAACTCAGAAAGAATAAAAGGATCAAGCTGGATGTTCGATGAACTTGCGTAAGTTGGAGATGCATAATTGGCACTCTTCGCAAAAAAAATAAATAAATAAAGCCAAGGAGAGTGAGATGGGTGCAGTACGTAGCATGCAAGGAAAATACTATTGATATAAAAAATAAACAGCACGGAAAACCTTGGTCTAGGCTACAGGTATTTATTTATATGGGTCTAGTGGCAAGGGGATGGGGAGGTTCAGACTGGGGTAATTTAGTTCAGAATAGGAGAGGGAATTGGCCTCTTTTAAACAAGGTAATGAATCTCCATTTTCAGTAAAATTTGGGAAATTTCTGGCTAAAGAGCATCTATCAACTTCTTAAAAAGAACTTTTGTGTATGGAGGTTATGTGGTTGTTTGGTTGCTTACTAGGTTGGTTGTGTGACTGGATGGCTGGTTGGTTGGTTTGTTGGTTGGTTGGTTGATTGGTTGGCTGTGTGACTGGTTGGCTGGTTGGTGGTTTGTTGGTTGGTTGGCAGGTTTATTGGTTGGTTGGATGGGTTAGGTAAGGTTAGGTTGGTTAGGTTGGTTGGTTAGGTTGGTTGGTTGGTTGGTTGGTTGGTTGGTTGATTGGTTGGTTGGTTGGTTGGTTGGTTGGTTGGTTGGGTTAGGTAAGGTTAGGTTGGTTAGGTTGGTTGGTTGGTTGGTTGGTTGGTTGGTAGGTAGGTTGATTGGTTGGTTGGTAGGTTGATTGGTTGGTTGGTAGGTTGATTGGTTGGTTGGTTGGGTTAGGTAAGGTGAGGTTGTTTGGTTGGTTGGTTGGTTGGTTAGCTGGTTGTTTTGTTGGTAGGTTGATTGGTTGGTTGGTTGGTTAGCTAATTGGTTATTTGGTTGATTCTTTTGCAAGCCGGTTGCTTGGTTGGTTGTTGGTTAATTCTTAGGTGACATCATCCTCCTGAGCATTCTTATCAATTTTGTTATTTTTACTATCCGATAAACACAACTATTTATTGGTTATTTAGTCAGTTAATTCTTTGCTTGTAACAATTTGATCTTATTACAATAATATTCTCGAAAAGGGAAAATTCCTGTAAATTTTTTCCGATCTGTTAAGTGTTCTTCGATCTGGGGACTGAACTCCGTCGTGTCCCCCGATAACACAGGACCAAGCCCCCGTAAACTTTATGACTCTGGCCGTGTGTTTGCTACAAACTAAATCTGCGAATCCCACCTGTGTTTTCAAACAGATGACATTGGATAAAATTCTAGCAGTAAACACACACACTTGCGGTCTACTACGCAGTAACGGAAACTAAGCTCATTAAGGCCAACTGACGGGTTAATCTGTGGCGATTAAGCCAGTTTTGAAACATGAATAGCTTGTCGATTCATTTTTTAATAAGTACGAGTATAAACCTAAAATGACAATTATTTATATTCATAAATGCCTATACTACATATATTTCTAATTTTAAGGCCGTGTATTGGAGTACATATATACTTGGTTACACTTCGGATTAATTTTCTTTTCACTCTATCCTGTTCCTTCATAAAATATGAAAAGACGATTCTTATGTCCCAAGACACAAAGAATTATGAGGTGTCTTTAAAAGGTCGAGTACAGCTGTGTGCTTCCATATTAAGGCATAAGGGGAAGAGGCTATATAGTGGCACACATCTGTAACCTGGACAATATAAGTACATATGTGACTGGTCAGTTTCACATCACAGTCTTTTATCCCCGGGAAAGCCCATTTAGTAGAAGGTAGCGTGGGCCAACAAGACATCTGAAAGCTACCGGGAAAAGAACGGTGATTCCTAAGCCATCTGCCCGTAGCCCAGTCACTGAACCAACTGAGCTATTCAGACGCTACAACACCTTTTGATTTTTAAACTCTCAATTATGAAAGAACAGAAAGTAGTAACCCAGCTTTTTCCTAATCAACCACATATTTCGAAATGGTAAACCAGTACAAATTTAGAGCAGAGCGATAAAAGTTTTGTACTTTCCATTCAAAAATCGTATAAATAAAAATCTTAATTATCATGGGCTTAAAAATCTTGATCTTCCAAGACATACACTGTATGTTTAGCATATCACGTGATAGCACGTGGGAACCCTACATATTTTCTGAGTGAAGTACTACTGCTTGACAACTTTGATTGAAAGTTGCTATCAGAATGAACAAATTGGTCGCATGCCTTTTGTTTATAAACATCAATATACTGTTACTTACAGTTCTTTACCGCAATTGTAATAAATGTCAAGTGTGAGCTTCGGGTACATAATGAAAAATATTAATTGGTTGTACTGAGAAAATACAGAAATGCTTCAGTGGCACAATCAACAATACTTGTAGGCGCCTGCACGCGTGCGCCCCCCCCCTCGCACACACACACACAAAAGCACTAAATAATAATAATAATAATAATAATAATAATAATAATACTTCTCTTTTTCGAGTACAAGTCACATCAAGTTTCAACAACAATTTGTAGTGCAACAGAACATTAAAACACTTTATTATCCAACAGATGTACAAATATATAATTCGTAGATACAATTACAATTGTTATAAAATATTTAAAAATACTTAACATTGTTCCAACATGTTTCGGATCACAAGGGATCCATAGCCAAGCACTGTATAAAGCTCCCTGATGATGGATCCCTTGTGATCCGTAACATGTTGGAACAATGTTAAGTATTTTTAAATATTTTATAACAATTGTAATTGTATCTACGAATTATATATTTGTGAATCTGTTGGATAATAAAGTGTTTTTTCATTGATGCACGGTACAAATATGAAGATAACAGAACATTATTACCGCATTTTTAGTCTATGCAGGAAACGTTCAGTTCATTATTAAAGCACTACAGGATTAAATTTATAACGTGTCTGAATGTCTACTTTAAAGCTAGTTTTACGTACACAGTCCAAGCTATGTCGAACTATTGCTTGTAAATTAAAAGAGTAAAACTTAATATTTCCGAAAGAGCGACAAGTTAGGAAACCACAACAGAAGAGGCAACAGTAAGATAACATTTTTTACGGTTCAGTTTAGGTCAATGACTATTTATTTAAGAAATATAATTTGTCTCAAAATAGTTTAGTTCATTAATTATATAGCTTATTAAAATGCATACTTTGATACATATAGTTTAGTCCTGTCTTCTTGATTGTAGATGAAAAATCGTGTGAAGTTATTTGGTTGTGCAAATTTTTCGAACACAAATGAAATCATATCGTATATTAAACGAATAATCTAATATTTTTTAAAGTATTTCCTTCCCATCGATGACTGTTTTACTATGTTGTGCTTAACTGCTGAGTGTACAAACGGAAATAGACGACTGAAATTGGCTAGAATTGTCTTACCTGAATTTACCACACATCTTGATGGGTGATATAAGCCAAAGATGACTAATTAGAACTGCATAGAAATATATTACTTGAAAACACCGTCCACCTTCTTTGGAAGTTTCTTGAGAACTAAAACCTTAAATACCTTTCGCAGCCGTGGTGTCATGTAAAAATTGAATATATGACCTCCATGGATGGGGAACGAAATTTCATAACAATTGGAGAAGGTCATGAGGCAAGGAAGGCAGATTGGACTGGTTGTAAAATGTGGTAAGAGCCACGGGAAATAAGGGTTCCGAGGAAACTAATATTGTCTTCGGAATGTTGGCTGAAAGACCTTGAATAATGACCTATTTCAAGGATGACCAAAACATACATGAGTAATCTTGTAAGGAATTAAAGGCGGCTTATGAAGTTTTAACACCTAACCCTTGAAGCGTTTAGGATGACATGAACATATTTTGATGTGATTATATTAATATATTCTGCAATGAGAAAACTAAAGTAAGGTTCAATAGCGCCAATTAATTCTTCAACTTAAGCAAAGAAAATCTGCAAGATCATCCATAAAAACTAATTTTGTTCACCATTTTGCGGCAGGCCCCTATTGGTGAAGGCTTAAATATTAACACAGATCGTTTAGGATAGCATAGTTAATAAGTCTATGGCTAACTGAAACTCTGAGTTATAGAAACATTTATATAAATTAAAAAATGTAAAGCTAAAGTGATTCCATTACAGGTCCGGTGTGGCCCAGACGGTGGGTAGAGGTATAGCTCTACTCTTCCATGATCGAGGCACTAGAAGGCGGTGAGTGGTCAGCAGCACGCCCCGGCCGCACTTTACCCCCGGGAAAGACCCGGTACCCATTTTACAGGAGGCTGGGTGAGCACCAGGGCCGGTCTGGACGGGCGGAAAACCTCGTACCCACCGGGATTTGATCCCGGACAATCCAGCCCGTAGTCAGTCGCTATACCTACTGAGCTACCCGGCCCACACATTTATATATTATTTGTGTTAAAGAAAGGAAGAGAAGTGATGTGAAATGGATTTATATTTGGTAAATTAGGAAAATTATCAGGCTTTTGTAAAAAAGGAAATTTATAATCTCTTCCCATGAAATTCAAGGAACTTGTTTAGTAGCATCAAGACTGCTAGCTCCTAAAAAAAACTCCGCTCTCTGGGGACGTTTAATGAACGCGCAATAAAAGAGCATCTCAAATTTTGCTTACAGTCTTCCATGCGATTTAGTTTAGAGCGTGGGTCGTCCGTCCAAATGTTCCCAGTTCCAGACCCGAACAGTCTGTGAGTTGTGACTGAATAAATTTCGTACACTCCCACCCCCCCTCCCAACTATTACGGCCTCCCGTTTCATCATTAATGCCATCGTTCCCACATCGTTAGCAAAATCATTTATGAAAACTAAGCTCTTCAGCTGATGAAACAGTATCCCCGATCTAATATATACTTAATCTTCCCTTACTACCATTTATGTCAATCCAAATCGTTGATCTTATTATCATCATCATCATCATCACATTCATCGTCGTCTTCATACAAGCAAAATGAATCTGGGTTTCCTCGCCGGTTTGGCTTTTAAAAAATTAGGAATTACATATTTAAACCCGCTCAGGGAAATGGTTTCCACAGTACTCTTTGTATTCTTGTGCAGGAAGAGGTACATGCGTATCTGTATCTGCTATATTCTAACATCTCCTACAGTTTTCCGCAATAGCCTCAATCCAGGGTCTATGAAGCATTAGGGGTACGAGGACCCATTTTTCTTCCAAAAATTTAACGCACTACACAGAGTAATAATTACAGTTTTTTTATGTTAATTGAGAAAGTACATTACAACAGAAAATAAATTTATATAGCGGAGCCCTCATAGAAATTAACAATTCATCAGGCAATCAAGAAATTCCCTGTCTTTTGATGCAACTGACAATTCATACTCATATTGACGACAGCCCGCCATTTTTTTTGTACGGAGCCAGATGAATCCAGTTCACGCCTCTTTCAGTCCCATTTTAAAATTTTCTTCCCATCTGCACCCCTGGGTTTCAAGGGGTGTTCTGTCCTTCCACCAAGTTTCTCCACCAAAATCTTGTAACTTTAGCATTAAAATTATATAACACTATAATAAAATCAGTATCCACTCTAAAGGAATTCACGCTCTATTCCTTAGAATAGTAATAGTAATAGTAATAATAATAATAATAATAACATAGGACAGCAGAAGGCCATGAAAATTTCTGTAGACCTATATTTTGGGCATGTAATAGCAACACTGCTATAGTCACGAGTTCGGGGGAATGAATTTGTCGATGCTGTTCGTCTCAGTCTGACCGAGATATTTCGCAGTTTCCTAGTTCTGTTCTACACATATCCCGGGAAGTAACTGCAAAGGTAACACGATTTCCTCCTTAAAAATTCTTACTTATTGAACAATCGTCTTAATTTGAAACAAAGTTGTTAAATAGATCACGAATCAATTAATAAAAGACACAGTAATAAAAAATACAATGGGATTTAAATTCAATACCGGTTAATTTGTCATTAATTCAGATATTCTGGATACCTGTTTGACTATTTAAAGATGAAAAATACCCTGAAATATGAGTCCTTAGCTCTTCTGAGATGTTATGCGGCAGAGGTTGATGGTAACCACTCTGAGACTGCATTGGAGCGGATAATTGAAATTCGCAACCTGAATTATATTTAAAGTTCAGTTACAACTGCACAGTAAACAACTCCTTTTCGGTTATACGAAACAAATTAGTTAATATTCTGCAGGTAAATAATTTGTCTGTTCCGAGAACTATAGAGCACAAAAATGACTATTTGGAAAGAATGTGGAAATTTTAAATATTGGCCTTGATATTACAAACAGTAACCATGAGGTTCTAAAAGGTTAATATTAGTGAGCAGTGCGAACGAGTTGTGTGTAATCTTGACTGCCATTCCAAGTGTTTCCTATCTGAATACAGACTCTTGATACTGAATAAGCTGTTCGTTTATTTTACGCCTACGTTTTCAGACAAATTTCAATGTGAGACTGTAAATGTGGTGGTCAAAAACAGGAAGTTCAACACCTTCTTTTAGCAAAACTCTAACAGGAGAAACGATTCCACCTGCCACCCATACAATCTGCCTCCCTGACATTCGTCCTTACTGCTGTCATCTCCCTCTTACGCTAACAAAAAAAGATTTTACGTGATGAATTGGAATGTACATGGGAGGGAGCAGCCGTGGCTTAATTTCAGATACCGACAGAGTAAGTGACTTGGAAGATTTGAGGAAAATTATGAAAAATTCAGGTATTTTGCATTCCGGCCAATTTTCGAAACGAACACCTTCCCAGTTAAGGCAGAAGCATTGTTGCTTAAGCCACGCAGTTTGGTAGATGGGTACCAACAATAGTAGGGAAATTACTGCCAACAAATTCTAACTTGCAGTAGGATACAACATGAAGGTATGAAGCGAAGGTACTTATTTGCGAAAGTACACGTTGTCACATCCCAGTAGAGAGTAATCCAAGGCTCACCGCTATAAGAACTTCATATATATATATATATATATATATGTATAAATTTTTTAAATGAATTTCCTCAACGACTCTTGCACAATTTCTTTAAAATATGACACAACCGCTTTACTGTAAGTCATACTTCATTATTTAAAATATACGTATATTAAATAATTATAAAATCATTTAATTACTTGCCTGAGAATTATCAAGAACTTACGAATCGTGTCTTATTCCTACGTGTTTAACCTTGAATTTTCTGGAAACTGAGCAGGAATTAGAGCAATGTTTATCTACCAGTGATCGGTGTATTTAATGTACTGAAATATGTAGGGGATGTAATTTTCTCTTAGACATCTCATACGTACATTTTACCTCTTGTAGACTTTCCCTATCTAACCCTTAATTTTAATGGAAGGAGCACTTTGAATGTAATCAATTTTTACTCAGACTTCAAACAAACTTTTGCTTTTTAATTTTTTGAATGGAAGCATCACGATGTGCTTGTAACGTAATATAATATTAAACAGTGTACGTCAGCACAATCACTTTATTACTCAATGTAATTATAAGGCTATATGTTTCGACTATAGATTAGTCATCCTCAGGCCTATTTTGTCAATCGTGTCATTTGATGTATTCCATGGATGTAAACAAGATGGGATCCCAAAATGTGCAGAGCATTTTGTGACACAATTGACAAAATAGGCCTGAAGATGACTAATCTATAGTCGAAACATGTAGCCCTATAATTACATTGAGTAATAAAGTGATTGTGCTGACATACACTATTTAATATTATATTTTGCTTTTTAAGTGTGTTTCTATTTCTAAATATTTCAACTTTCTTTGTTACATATTGTTGTCCTAGGTGGTACGTGATTTTATAAAAATTTTTGCGAGGGGATCAGTAGTGTTATTGTGAAGTTTTAAGAAAACCATGGTAAGAGGAACACTGAGCGGCACTGAAGTAGACAAAGTAGATCCTGCAACGGTCTCTTCAGCGTACTCCGGAATAAAGCAAACCTTTGCAGATCAGGCATTCTGCCCTGAATAACCTTCTCGCAGTAACAGTAAACAAAGTCGTAAAGCAATATACCCTTTTATTGAAGAAAATTTAACAATGCTTATTTTAGGTATATGGTGTTTCATGGATTTTAACTTGAATTTCTGTAACCGTGTTTTGCACAACCTTTTCAATAAATTACACAAAGAAACAGTGCAGACCTCTTCCTGCTACACCGACAGAAGTAAGTTTGTTGAATGGATTTTATGAGTGGAACATTACTGGTTGTAAACCAAGTCTGTTGCTTTGGTATCAGACGTAAAGTACAATACACAAGACTGTCATTTCATTTGACCTTGTGGTTGGAGAAACGCAATTTTTCCATAGGTCACCTCAAAGGCTAGCAAAGGAGAAGAACTCCGTTGCCATAAAAGTAAAGTTCCTTGACTGGCCAAAGGAAGTGACTCCACTCTTTATAACACAATCAAATTTTATTGTTCGTAGACTTCAAGGAAGCCTATGAATCAGAAGAGAAGTACTGTACAATATCCGGGAATTCAGTAGATTGCACAGACAAAAATAGTATATTATTTGTTTTTTTCAATTTTTGGCGCAACAGCCCCCAGTGGGCCAGGGCCTCCTCATTCACGAGGTTTCCAGATCACACACAACGACGCACTGCAGTCAGTAGGACTCCTCTGGACGAGTGATCAGCTCTTCGCATAGACTTCTATTTGACAATATACAATATTCACAACAGAAGGATATCCATGCCCCCGGCTGGATTCGAACCCACAATCTCAGCAGGCGAGCGCCATCAGACCTACGCCTTAGACCGCGCGACAACTGGGACCGGCAGTCCATTAATTAATCTTAGCTTCTTGTCGCAAAATAATGTGCCCATATCGATCTGAATGACTGAACACCGTTTATGAAATGCCAGTGCTGATAGCAGTTCTTTGGGCCACTCATTTTCTTGGAACTTTAAGAAGGAATTCCACACGTGGATTCCAAAAGCCTACATTGATGATGGGTGGCGCAAAACTGTAATTTTAAAACGTTAAAGTCTTCTTTACAACACTCGTAATGCATAGCTTTACCATCCATTACCAACGTAAAGAATTTGATAATCCATTTTACATTTGCTGCTTATTGAATACAACTGAAGTACTAAAGTTTTGTGTTTGATTGTAATACTTCATTTGTATTCAGTATAATATAACACAATTGGATGAATCAGAATAAAATTGAGCGCAGTCGGTATAGCGACTCGCTACGGACTGGACGGTCCGGGGATCGAATCCGGGTGGGAGCAAAATTTTCCGCACCCGTCCAGACCGACCGTGAGGCCAACCCAGCCTCCCATACAGTGGGTACCGGTTCTTGCTGGGGGTAAAGAGGCCGGGGTGTTGCGTTGACCACCCACCCCATTTAGTGTCGAGGTTGAAGGAAGAGTAGAGCTATATATCTGCTCCATCTCTGGGGCTTCGTGGCCTGTTCTAGGGTGAACTTTACCTTTACCTTTAACTTTACAACTAGTCAAACTGACGTTATTATCAAACACATAAAACTAAAGCACAAATTATTAAAATGCAAAAATATACATTTTAATGCACTGAATGACGAATATGTTGTGTTTGACTGTAATTCTTCATCTGTATGCAATATAATATAACACAACGGAATAAATCAGTATAGAATTTGCTGTTCGGCCTAACAAGAAACAGCCCGCACATGGTAGAGGGTATGCACCGGGCACTTGTACCATTATTCTAATTAATTGTAAGAACATATATTTTTCTGATTAGTTTTTAGGATTGGCAGCTGCTACCCTTTCAATTACTACTGTTCTGGTACTTTATGGTGGTCTCTAGCCTGCCCGAGACAGGAAAGGTCAGAAGAATAATGGGAGAATTCAAGAGAGTCTTCCTTGTTGTAGGTCACAAATCTAAAAAACATTAACAACAGCTGCCGGACACCATCCGTCAAACAAGATAAGATTTATTGATGTAGACATAAATAAATTGTATTGTTAGGCTATCAGATTCCAGGATGATCTACGTTTTGTTTGGCTGTGCATAATTTTGTCCTCTGGTTGACCTAATCGGCATTAACAAATGTTTTGTTACCTTCTAATTCCAAGCGAATATCCTTGCTTTTGACCTGTCCCACACGCAGATATCAGCCACCTGACCCACAAATCCCCTAACTTGAAACCCGTAAAACTCTATTATCCGAAGAAAATTTCTAGGCAACCAAAACTGCAGTCTCCATAAAATAATAGGCACACCGTCCCCAGAAGCGTCTATCATCCGTATGGATGTACAAGTGAGACTATTTGATTTGTATATTGTGAAAGACACTGTATCAATTGCAATAATATACTTTCGACTGTGACGCCATAATGAGCGAAAAAAAAATCGAAATTGAAAGCACGTTTGATTTGTACGTTACTGAACACTGTTTTTTCAGCTGCACGGGTCCATTAAGACTTGAAGGTAACTAACTAACTGACGAATTAAGAAAACTAACTACCTATGTTTGTGGTGTAGTCATTGAGAAACTATTAATTTCTAAGCTAATCAAGAAATATTTAGCCTTTTATGGAATCTCAATTTTCATTTCCGCTTTCACAACGGCCAGAAAACGGTCCTTCTCCTAAGTCAGACAAATTCATTCCACGCCTTCACACTCTAATTCTTTAAGATCAGTTTCTAGTATTATCCTTCCCTTGGCGCTCAAATTTTCCAGTTGGTCCCTTTCCTTCAAGTTTCCCCGCCGAAGCTCTCTACACACCTCTACCACGCCCCAAACGTGCCACTTCCCATACCCATCTCAATATTCCTTATTTGATCTTCTGGATAATATTTGGCCAGAAGTACTCGATAGTACGTACTTGCTTCCAAAGTCCTGTTACTTCGTCCCTATTAGGAGACTTAAATATACTCATGGATTTTAATTAATGTCCGTATTTGTTAATGAAAACGAAAACCGAGCTCGACTGAAATATTGTGGCATTTGCTGAGGGTTTCGTAGAACGACGGACTGACCCCGTTCGGTGTAATCACGTCTCCTGTCGACGTTGTAATTGGGTAGGCTAAGAAAACAGGGCAGACACCTTACCGCTTTGTAACACGTGTTACAGTTTGTTAACAGGAATTAGTCGACGTAAGATTATTAATAGCGACCACTCTCCTTAAACATTACTGCATAAAAGGAGGAATAAATCTTCTACCCAAATGTCTATCTACTGCGTTACTTTAGACCGTTTCGATCATTTGACAGTTTCGGCCTACAGTTAATTGTGATGATATTAATTTTTGGACTTTTTGTAGGGCTGCGTATATGGGAGAGCGTAAAAAGGCAAGACTTCTACCTGCGTAGGACAAAGCGCAAGGCAGAAAAGAGGTGGACATCCTTTTATTCCTCCGTGAAGACTGCAGCAACTGATCATAGAGTTTTAAACGCTAGGGTGCTTGTGTGTTATGGATATCCCAGCAAAAAGCCTATACTCACTCACTTACTTACTCCATGAAACAGAGTCCTACTTGAGAAGCTAACCGGTTCTCAGTTTGTGAAGAAATTCCCCGCATTTTATGGAAATCGAAGGTTTATTACCGCTTTTACGAGTGCGCCACTTGTCTCTATTATGAGCCAGATCAATCCAGTCCATGACCACATCCTACTTCCTGAAGATCCGTTTTAATATTATCCTCCTATTTAAGCCCGGATCTTCCAAGTGGTGTCTTTCTATCAGGTTTCTCCACCAAAATCCCACATGCATCTCTCTTCTCCCCCATACTTGCTACGTGTCCCGCCTATCTCATTCTTATCTATTTGATCACCCGAATAATATTTAGTGAGGAGAACGTCATTACGCTCCTCATTATGTAGTTTTCTCCAATCCCCTATTATCTCGTCCTGCTTAGGCCCAAATATTCTCCTCAGCACCCTGTTCTCAAACAATCTCAGCCTGCGTTCCTCCCTCAATGTAAGCGACCAAGTTCCACACCCATACAAAACAACAGGCAAAATTATAGTTCTGAAAATCTTAATATTTATATTTTTGGATAGCAAACTGGAAGACAGAATGTTCTGTGCCGAATGACAGCAAGCATTCCTAATTTCAAATTGCTTTTAATTTCTTCTTGAATAGAATTTTGATTCATTAGGATTTTTTCCAGTGTTTGAACTATTCCACCTTTTACAAGGGCCTCTTATCATTCTTTATATTGTGACTTTTTCTACATTCTGTTCTCGAAACATAACCATATTCTTAGTTTTATCAGACTTTACTTCTAGTCCAATCTCCTTACTAGCAACTATTAAATCTTCTCTGTTCTTCCTTCATGTGTGTACGCTTCCGCCCATTATATAAACAACATCAGCATAAATTTGAATCTGATGGGTACCATTTAATTTCAAGCCCTCCTGCTTTACTCAAATGGCATATTCTAAAGAACACTTGAAAAGCAATAGCGATAAAGCATCTCCTTGTTTCAAACCATTCTTAACAGGAAACATGTCAGACAAATGTTTATATATTGCGGACTGTACTACAGGTTTCCTTCAGGCACATTTTTATTAGCCTTACCAGTTTTATGGGGATACCAAACTCTATGAGAATTTTATACAACACCTCCTTCCTAACTGAATCATAGGCTTTATTGAAGTCTACAAATATCTGATGCACTACTTTATTGTATTTCCATTTTTTTTCTGAAGTATTTGGCGACTGTAGAATTTAGACTAGTAGTTGAGTTACTGCGTCGAAATACGCATTGATGAACCCCGAATTTTCCTCTGTATATGGAATTAACCTTGACAGCAGAATGTTAGATAAAATTTCGTACGTAATCGACAAAATCTGCATATCCCGTTGTGACACGATACAGGAAAACTGCTTTTGAAACAATAGTATTAGAATTCGAATATAATGCTATCCTGAAATACTCTTTTCGAAAACAAAATGCATTGAATACATTTCAAATACCTGTACTGAAGAAATAACAAAATTTTAATATCGGATTTTTAATATTAGATCTGGTAACGAATGAACGGCGGAAACACTCCCAAGTTAGAATGTGAATAAATTCCAACTAGTAGAGAATAAAGAAAAGGTGGAGGATGAAGATGGAACAAGCTTGGATGTATTATTATTATTATTATGAAGATGATATTGACACGTTTTATCATTTGTATACATTATTTCGATTATTGCGATATTTAATATTTTGTTGCATCTAAGTACTATCTTCCGTTAAGCGTGTAGCTAACTACCCTACAAAATGTAAGATGAAGTTTATATTCAGCAGATATCAAGTTAACTGCAGCGTGAATATATTTTTCGATGCTATGGTAACAGGGTCATGTGAACTATTTCTCAATGTTCATATTTATATAGAAGCCGGACTCAAGAGTAAACATTGTGATCAATCTTAACTTCCAACGTGCGATGAAGTCTGTTAACACTATGCTATCCATACGTTACACTACTGTATCTCCATTCACAGACGCCAGTCTGCTTTGTCTGTTAATTCGACTTTACATGTTCCATCATACGGATACACAGTCTATTGTACTGATACTACATACAGTGTTACTCTTACGCTTTCAGTTCCACATTGATAATTATGGTACAAAATTTAATAAACTTCTAAATATAAGGAAAAATACATACGAGGCATTCTATGTAATGTTACGTGCCTAGCATATACGTCTAAACAGAAACATTGGCTTTGTCTGGTTTAAATTTGTGTTAATCTCATTACGAACACATGTACCCCAAAATCGAATTACTACTGGCTTTTATCCCACATGCCGTAAAATTAAAGTTTTGCATCTTGTTACACAGCATATTTGTTTCATATAATTCTCGCACAAAACAGGGATTATTCCCACAAATAACATAAAAGTTTGGTCCTTATAAGGAACATGAATGAATACCATTTATTTAATTGTTTGATGTTTTAATTTGAAGTTCGGCAACACGTTACAACTTTGAAGAAGACATGCCAATTGATTAAACTGAAGTTTTTTTTAAAAAAAAGCACAATTTGATAAATGTTAACACAATTTGAGATTTGAGGCTATGTATCGCACTAGAATATGGAGATATGATGTTGTATTAGCAAGTAATTCTTTTTTCTCCTTTAAATAACGGCATCCTTTCAAATAGCTTAATACATGTTATGTATGTTCACGCGTCTTCAATACAAATAAAATAGACGATAAAAAATGTGCATGTTACAAATTTTTGACTACCATTTTTTGTCAGTATACATGACCAAAAAAAAAGCTGATTTTTCAAAAGTCAGATAATAAGTGTGAAAATTTGCAGTGCTATATATTTATAGATTTTCTACGTCTACATAACTTACAGTGACTTCTAGTTATAATTATTATATAGGCTAATTGCTAAGGCTTTATGTCGAAGCGTACTGTCACTCCAAGACAAATATTTTAAATTATTATTTTCATATATATTGTTTAGGGTCTAATTATTGAAGTATTATTTTTCAGGTTATAATGAGGGATATAATAATCATTCAGTTGATCAACAGACTCAACTCATCTCTTTCTATTTAACTTCGTTTCTTTTTATGTTTACAAAAATGTGGCACAGAATCAAATCCTTCGTCCACTAGAGCCAATAACAAAGAATTTTGTGTATTACACGTACAGTCGAACACAACTATATTTTATCTAGTAGTACAGTAAGAATACAACTACATGTTTCGGCCCTATATGTGGGCCATCTTCAGGTTGAGATTC
>Ga0131853_10004471_pt1 | contig 25062 bp, 26 predicted proteins | sample TergutLab28metaG_FD_92764 | JGI IMG/M metagenome (GOLD analysis project Ga0131853, IMG submission 92764) | Labiotermes labralis P1 segment gut microbial communities from Petit-Saut dam, French Guiana - Lab288 P1 (version 2) (version 2) | ecosystem: Host-associated > Arthropoda: Insects >...
GAAAAATCGCACCAACGAAATTAACCTGCGCTATAACTTGATAATTCCAGCTGGGGATAACTATAACCCATATGACCAGAACTCCGGGCATACATCGGCCGACTTTCAATCCTACACACTTGAAGGTGTTGGCATTAGTACGATTGTTGACTACATGACCAAACGAAGGGATGTGATCTAATGGCCGCAATCAATGGCATGTATATGTTGCTTCACTGCTTTAGCGATGGTGAGGAAAACAATATTAGTACCCCCATAATTATTGAGTCACTTCAAAAGGCACGAGACATTATGGCCATGCAAATTAAAGATGCTATAGGCTGCGATGGTGAGAATGACAAAAGTGTTGATGCCGTTTTTAACGAGTACGCTGAAGATCATTACCCCGGTGACGTTTCATATTATTATGACGAAAACGATGATACAGCATATTTTCGTGATTTAAACGGCATGTCTTCTTGGAAGATAGTAGATATGGCTACCGTTATCGCACGGTCTATATGCGTCAAGATGAATGTGTTGGTCTATGTTGAAGCAGACGACGATCTTACTGAAGCCCCCGACTTTAAAGGATGTCAAATTGATTGTACAGTAGATGGTATCTCTGTAAACGCACTAAGAAATGGTCTTGACGAAGTTGTTGTAGGCTTGGTCAGAAGTCAATTCGGATACCTTAACAACAAACACAGTATGCAGTTTCATGTTAGAGCTTCCTTTGAAGCGGAAAACGGTGAAAAGTTTGACGATGACGTAGCCATATGTGAGGTAGATTTATATAAGGGTCATGTGGAATGGCTTGAACAACCAGAGGAGGATGACAATGAATAGTGCATCAAATCAAAAGCAAGGCAACGAAGGATACGTGAACAATGCAATAGCAAAGTTTCAAAATGATAAAAAACTACTAGAGTTCCAGGATAAGATGAATCCTGCCTCCTCTGCCAACTATGCTCGGTTGCACGCCAACTCCAAAGATGATCGTGGCGAAAAAGGGCGCAGAGTCTATTCCAATATCGGAATAGAGGCCCAGGATTATAGTGGTGGTAGAGGTGAGTCAAACATCAAAGTTAATTTCAATATCTCACCGTCTGAAGCCCGTTATTTATATAACATGGTTTATATGATAATCGGCCACTCCATGATAGCCTCACGATATCAATCAACGGAGCGATTTGAGGTGTTCAGCGCATATAAGGACTTTAGCAAATTGGAAGGTGCCCAGCGGAACGATACTCAGTCCTTCACTCTTGTACGCCAGCATAAGAAAGACGAGAAAACACTAAGCAAAAGCCCTTGGACTGTTAATATTAAGAATAACCAAAAAAGCGTCATGGTGTTCTTAACAGACAAGGATATGTGCTGTCTACTGGAGCAGGTTGTTGCATATATAGGGCAATGGGAAAACACTTGCTCCCCTAAACTCATCCGAGAAGGGCGAGCGGCCCTAGATGCAAGAATGGTTAAAGCAGCAGATGAGGCAGGTCGCAATCCAAAACCTCAGCAGCAGGTAAAACACCAAAAACCCATCCAACCCAACCCGGCACCCTCGGCGAACGGTCATGGGATGACATTGGAACAGGCAAGAGAGGTTATCATCAGTATTGGCAAGCATAAAGGTAGACCCCTCGGAGCCGTTGAAGCTGAGTGGCCGCAGGGTATTGCGTGGTATGTTAACACCTATACTGGCAATGACCAAAAAATGCGTCAAGCAGCAACGGTTATTGTGGAAAACCTGGATAGCCAGTTAAAGGCAAGTTAAGCATACGCCATAGGGTGATAATAAAGGTTGAAGTATTAGCTCAAATATGCAAATGGTTTTGAGCACAGGGTAGTAAATTGTAAATTGGAGCGCACGAATGTCACTTGCATATTTCGTGCGTTCCGCATATAATAATTATTGATAGGACCCCTCGCACCTCTCCGCAGCAATGCGTGATGTGTCCCATGAGGGGACGTTTTTTTTGGAGGTGTATTGTGTTAAAACAACCTGCTACATACGAGCAGCAGATTGAAAAACTGCGTGAGCATGGTTGCGACGTAACCGATGAAGTGTTTTGCAAAGAAGCATTGTCACGAATCAGCTATTATCGGTTATCCGCATATTTCCTTCCTTTTCGTACATCGCAAGGCAAATATAAGACTGACACAAAGTTCATAAAAGTTTATAATCTCTATGAGTTCGACCGTAAATTACGCCGCATTATTTTTTCTGTGATTGAAGAGTTGGAAGTGTTTTTAAGGGCGCAGTTCTCGTACTACCATTCTCATAAATATGGTTCTGATGGGTATCTGAACCCTGTCAACTTCAATAGCCGTCACAATCATGAGAAATTTAACGAGCGAGTTACCGATTTGTTAAAAAGCAACAACAACTCTGCTTTCGTTAAGCACCATATGAACAAGTACGGCGGACAGTTTCCTATATGGGCGATATCCGAATTATTTACCTTCGGTATGCTTTCATATTTTTATGCCGATATGATCACGGTAGACCAAAAATATATTGCTCGAAACATTTTCAACACAAGCGTTACCAATGCAAAAAGCTGGTTATATTGTTGCACAGATCTTCGCAATCTTTGCGCACATTACGGTAGGTTGTATTACACTATTTTCAGTGCGGCTCCAGCTCAAATCCCGGGTGTCGATGTAAAGATAAAACGCAGCCTATATGCAGCGGTAATGGCTCTACGTGCCCTTTATCCAGATAAAAACAAGTGGAACAATGAATTTTTGCCAGTCATGACAGCACTATTTGACGAGTACACCGACGTTGTTGAACTCCGGCATATAGGCTTCCCGGAGGATTGGGAAGGTAAAATGCGTCGCTAAGCGTTGAAGCAATAGAATGGCGATGCAGGCTACACTTTTTCGTCTATCTCAAGCAGTAAACAGTGATTCACAGCCGGGGCCCCCTCCCGGCTTTTTTTCTTGCAGCTCTTTGCCCAGATAAACGGAAGAACCCTATGAAAGACTACTCGACTGGGTTCCTTAAGATATTTTCGGTACTATTCAATCTATCGAACTCATTTACAGTGCCTATAACAATCTGCACTTGCGTATCCGTTAAATGCGAAATTTGAATATCAAGCTTATCCGAGAGTCCTAAAATGTAATCTGCTGATACATGGAAATATTCACAGAGTTTTATAAGCACCTCAACAGTAGGGTACATCGCCGATAACTCATAACGACTCACTGATGCTTTAGAAACGCCTATCTTTTCCGCAAGCTGATCCTGCGTGACTCCTTTTGTATTTCGCAGTGTCTTTAATCGCATCCCAAATAAACTCATATGATCACCTCGTTGCGTAGAAGTGTACCCGGATGCGGAATACATGTACGCAACGATATTGTCACTATGATTGACAAGATGGCATATGCTGCATTCATCAAACCCTTTGTAATCCAAAAGAAAAAGCTACCTATCTGCAAAATAATAGGTAGCTTTTTGGTTGACGGGGTATGTCAAAGCAATAAATTTATGGTTGGTCTTGGTCACAATCTTCATCTTGTCCCTGGTTATCCTCAGGGCACTCAGTTGGATACATTTCTGATAAAGCAGCGATTATAGGATCAGCAGCACCGCCGCCTCCGGGCCCAGCAAGGGCAACGACATTAATACTAAGCACCATTACTACTAACAAAGCTAGGCAAAGAAGTCTTTTCTTCATTCGATTACACCTCCTTCGTGCATTAAATTACGGATAGTACAAACCATATCCGCCATTACATACGAGCGCATCTTAAAACCCCGTCCTCTTGTTCTAAAGTAATCTCTGAGAAACATAGCATAGTCCAAAGCCGGATATACGAGCTTATTCTTGAGCAAGTAAGGAAGTATATTAACCTCCATATTTTTTACCGATTCATCGTTTGGATTGAGCAGGATCGTTAGTGCCTCAAACATCAACAAATAAACTTCGTTATTTGAAGACAACTTCGTTCCAACCGCAAGTAGGTCTGTACACGTTAAGGTGTTACCCATTTCAATAAAGCATCGTGTCTTCTGATACAGAGCTTCTAAGTAATTAATATCTCCAATATCGAAATACGCAAGCGCTTTATCAAGATGCTCAATAGATACGCTCCATTTTCGAGCCATACGGAATAGGAAGCCGTAGTTTAAATGTACCAAACCTAAATTAGACTTAGTGGAGGCTGTCACATTGGAGCTATATTCATTTATAGCAATTGCGTGGGCCTTATCCAACAAATGTCTGGCTCTTTGTAAATGCCCAGTACCGGCATAATTTGCGCCAAGAAAACTATACAAGTGAAACGCCGGTATGCCACCAGGACCTGGAGATTGTATCAAATAGGCTTCTTCCAGAAATGCGATGGCGTGTGTGATAAGACCTAATCGCTCATAGGAAATAGCGATGTTGTAATAAAGGGTTATAGGCTTTTCAAGTCCACATTTCATCAGTTCATATGCTTTTAGGTAAAAATCTAAAGCCGCTTCGTTGTGCTTCACTTTAAAACTGTAGGTTCCGAGGTTGTAGTAGTAGTGGTATAGCTGGATATCGCTGAATCCTTCTATTACAAACGTATCTAAAATCTCATCAGCTGCGGTTAACTCGTTTAAGCCCAATAAAAGTCTACATTCAAATAATGAGAATAGTATGTTTAGTTCTTTTTCATGCGGCAGTAGCTTTATGATTGACAATTTTATTCGTAGCCCCTGGGCCTCATCCAGTTTGCGTTCACTAATAATGCTATACCACTTATATAATCTCTCTCTAAACTCGACACGCTCAATATCACGCAAAGGCAGGTCTTCCACATCCAGAGCCATCTTTATAGCAAGCAGTAAATCATCAGGACATGCTTGATTGCCAAGCTCAATTTGGCAAAGTGTAGTTCTATTGGAATAAACCGCTTGCGCAAGCTCTTCCTGTGACATCCCTCTATGTTCACGCAAGTCTTTGATTAACTTTCCAATATTCGGCTTAATATGCTGTTTGATTTGTAACACCCCACACCTAATTGTTATTTGACACGTAAATTTTCACACGTCCCTTACTTTTTACTCCTATACTCGGCATTTTAAAAACCTCTTAGAAAAGCGGCTTGTACATACATATCTTAATAAATCTCTTGTTTAATACATCTCTATTTGTGCTGCTTATGAATTTTCATGTTGTGATTGTGGGATATTTTTACGGACGACTCAACAAATCGCATATGAAAATATGCTGGTACAACATACTCAACATGTATTAATGGTATTAAAGGGATATCCCTGGTTCATCGTGAGCAAAATGTAAGTGCTTGAATTGCGGGATATCTGCGTTGATGCAACTCCATTCGCAAAAATCAAGACTTGTAATGATTTACCTAAAATATAACAGCGACATTTTACCACATCAATTATCATAATATCAACCTGTACGAGTAATTAGTTGCGCACATGTTGACATGTCAACAGGACAAAGGAGGAAACACATGGAAGGATTGCCGAAAAGGCGTGAAACACGTAGGGTATCATTTTCTGAGAACTTCCACGGCACAACAGTGGCAGACCCCTATCGCTGGCTCAATAACGACACTGACCCAGAGGTAAGGCAGTGGATGGATGACCAAAATAGTGACTTTTCTGATTACATCAATGACTTTGACGCTAGAAATGACTTCAAGGCGCGACTTACAAACCTCTGGAATTATGAACGTTCAGGTGTTCCACGTAAAGTAGGCAACTTTTTCTACACATGGCGGAATAACGGACTTCAAAACCAAAATGTGCTATATCGGTCAAGCACTCCACATGATATAGATGAGCTTGTATTTGATCCAAATACCCTAAGCGATGACGGCACTGTAGCCGTAAACACCTTCTCTTTCAGCAGGAACGGTCGATATCTAGCCTACAGCTTATCCAGTAAGGGTTCTGACTGGCAGACTATGTATGTATTGGATCTTGATACATTGCAAAATCTTTCAGATACGCTGCACCATTTAAGATTCACAACCCCATGCTGGCTCCCGGATGATAATGGCTTCTTCTACTCTTGCTTTCCAGCACCTAAGTCTACAGAGGTGTTAGAAACAGAAGCTAAAAATATGATGGTGCGTTTACACATCTTAGGGCAGTGCCAGAGTGAAGATATGTTAATCCATAAAGACGAAGATCAACCAGACTGGAATTTCTCCCTCTACTCTGACGAAGACAAAAAATGGGCCTTCCTAAGTATCTGGTATGGGACATTAAGAAAAAACAAGCTATATTTCCGTCCCCTAGAGACGCTGGATGGTAAATGGCTTACTCTATCTGATGACTTCGAGGAATGTTGGGAATTAGTTGGAGTTGTTGATGATATTGCATATATCGAAACCCAGAAAGACGCTCCATTTGGAAAAGTTATGTCAGTCAAGTTATCAGAGAGTGGAGCATCTGATTGGAAGACTGTATTGCCCGATTGCGGCGAAATGTTGGAACATGTGATTCTGGTCAATAATCAATTGCTATGCGTTACGCTCCATCATGCAACGCACCGGCTCATGTTGTATAGCTTAAACGGCGTGTTTTCCCGTGAAATACATTTACCGGCAGCGGGCACCATATATGCTTATTATGCAAAGCAGTGCGATAATGAGGTATTTATTCAGTTTGGAAGTGTGCTTTACCCATATGTAATTTTAAAGTACAGTTTTGATACTGATAAAATGACTACTGTTTTTGCGTCAAAGTTAGATTTCGATTTCAACGGCTACGAAACGGTCCAGGAATTTTGCATATCCAAAGACGGCACCAGGGTTCCGTTATTCATCACCAAACGCAAAAACACCATAAAAGACGGTAAAAACCCAACACTATTGTATGGTTATGGCGGCTTCAACATAAGTATGACTCCGAGCTTTTCTCCCTCCACCTTAGCATGGCTTGAGAAGGGCGGCATTTATGTAGAAGCGTGCTTACGTGGAGGCAATGAGTATGGCGAGGAATGGCATAGGGCCGGTATGCTGGAAAGCAAGCAAAATGTGTTTGATGACTTTATTGCAGCCGCAGAACATCTTATAGGTGAAGGATACACAAGTAAGGATATGATAGGAATACACGGCGGATCTAACGGCGGTCTGCTTACAGGTGCTTGCCTAACACAGCGACCCGAATTATATGGAGCAGTCGCGGTACATGTCCCTGTTGTAGATATGCTACATTATCACAGATTCACAGTCGGACGGTATTGGGTAGGTGAATACGGTAGCGCAGATAACCCTGAGCAATTTCCATTCCTGTATAAGTATTCTCCTCTGCACAACGTAAAGATGAACACTGTTTATCCACCTACATTGATCTTGACCGCAGATACTGATGACCGTGTTGTGCCAAGTCAAGCTCGCAAGTTTGCAGCTACACTTCAAGCTGCTGATGGTGGTGATAATCCTATATACATTCGGATAGAAACATCTGCCGGGCATGGAATGGGTAAACCGACAAGCAAGGTAATAGAAGAACGTGCGGACTTACTGACCTTCCTATACATTAACTTGAATAAATAAAACGGGAGCTACATGCAAGATATTTATTGACATCAGAACAACCCAGTGCTAGGATAATCACATAATAATACCAGATTGAACCCCACATCCAGATTGAGAAGCTAGTGAGCGACAACCCCCAGGGCGTACTGTGCCAAAGGTCGTGACTCAGCTAAAATCTGGGTGTTTTTTTGTTTGTCTGGAAAGATCAATTAAACAAACGCCAAAATTAAGAGAATGAAAGTGGCCCTGCAAAGGATTTATATTGCAGGCTGCCATTTGTTCATTCTCTTTTTTTATGCCCAAAGAGGCAGAAAGGAGAAAGGTAATGGGAGCAGGTAATGTATGCACATTCGGAGAGTATGAGGGTTTGTTTTATCTCGACCAAAACTTCATTTCTACCTATTCCAAGGTGAACCGCTGTAGTTGTGGTTCTGTATTGGGGTCAGTAACTAATGATGAATCTAAGACTGCACGGGAATTATCTAAAGCCGGTATAGCATATGACTTTGATGGTCGAAGTGCAGACTGGGCATACGACGAGTTCCTTAGTGGCAATGAGTGGACAAGCATGATTGAGCTAATGCAGGAATCACTCATGTCACGGTTTAAATCATTTTCCAAATGTGACAGATGGCGCGGCGTTACTGCTTATGACAGAAGCCAAAATCGTCATGTAGTGCTGGAAAACGGTATGTTTGAAATCGCCGTGGTTGACAATGAATGGTCCGCCGCATGGATGTTGCTCGAAAGAGCAGATATCGAGGAGCTGGAGTATCGGAACGGTGTAAACCTAAGACCTCTCATGGCTCGCCATTATCATAGCTATCTTTATGCAATCCGGGACATTCTTTTGGATACCTACGGCGAGTGCTCCGCATATAGCGGTGCATGGACCAGCAGTAGGATAACCAGAGAGGATGTCGCTGTATGAGGACAAAATCTAAGAATAGAGGCAAAAGTTGCGTAGGAGCCAAGGACAAGACAGCCGCAAGCAAAAAAGCAATCAGAATGGTTGCAGACGAGCTTGTGCAGTGCCTGAAAGCAGAAGGATTCACGATTCAGCGGTATGACGCATATTCCACCGAGAGTGTATACCTCAAACTGGATTATGGTATCGCATATACCGTTAGGATATCCAACCACCCCGGCAAGAAGCATCTTATGTACACCTACAATCTTATAGCTGGGTATAACGGCAAAAGATTCATAAAACAAAAAGGAACATGGCGGCAGTTCTTCAACATTAATCAGGTTGAAAGTTTAGTCGCCGCAATTATTGATGGGCGTAGATGGGTAAAGGAAAAATACCACCCGGACTACGCGCAAAGCATGGAAGAAAGCAGAACTAGAAACCAAGGAAAGGCTGGGTTTTGGACTCAGGCCATTTTGGTTTAGTCAAGGGCCCTATGGGCAGGAAAAGGAGAAAATATATGAATAAGACATCAAGAAACCAAACAAGCATGTCATATCAAATGACCCTAGATGACACAAGCCCTTCCGGCGTGTTTGGAAATGTGTCCTCCCTAGATTATGCCACTACAGTAACTGGTGCCATCGGAGGAGGCGTAGCATACAGCACAAATGGATCTAGCGCAATTGCCGAAACGTATGAGTCAACGCCATACATCGCTGATGATGCCGAAGAGAGTTTTGGCGACATTTCGGACATGTTGGATTTTCTTCATGAACGTGAGGAAAACGCCGGTTGGGACATCGGGGTTCCTTCCAATTCCCTTTCAGTCGATGTTCAAGTTGGCAAGGAAAACGCCCCCATTAAATCAGGTGATATCGGTTTGATATTGCGTGGTCTTGGATTTCTTATGAACAATACACCTTTGCGAGACTGTGCCATCACATCCATGTTGGATAGGGCGCGAATTAGCGGTACTGCGCTAAATCATGTAACCCGCGCAGTTTTCCGCGATATTGTGAATGAGTGCTTTGCCGTTGCGCCTAAAAAGGCCACTGCCAAGATACGCATTGCAGACAAAAAAATATCTGCTGTCTTATCTGAAAATTATGTACCTTTGGCAATACCAGAAATCTTTGGGATTGCTTCAGAGGAGATAAGCGAACGTTTTCCAAACAACACTTTCGTTGGCGGGTCCTGGAGTCATGTTATTACATCATGCGAATGGGCCTTTGAAAATGAATACGGCCTTGTAGGGTCATACTTGGATGCGCTTGACCGCCATGGCATAGACCACAAGTACGTACAGCCTGGTCTTCGGCTTTCATCTTCTGACGTAGGCGCAAGCAGCGTTAATCTTATGCCTAAGCTGGTTGTTGGCAAAAATAGCGTGTTCTTGCCGCTCGGTGGTGCAATAGGTCTTGAACATAAAAATGGTGCCTCAATGGAAAATTTCCAAGAGAACCTTAAAGGTGTTTTTGGCCAGTATCGCGATAGATTGTCAGCACTTGAAGCTCTTTTAGATATAGACATCAGCTATCCCGAAGGTTGCTTTATGGCAGTGATAAAAAGGCTTAACACAAAGGGGTCAGCTATTCCTAAAAAATATGCCGACCCAGCCAGAGAAAGATTTTCAATCGGCTTCCTGGGCGGAAGAAATTGCACTGCCCATGATGTGTATTGCGGTTTGGGAGAGTTGTTGTTCCAAATGCAACTGGATAATGCCACCGGAGCACAGATGATTCGCATGGAAGAATCTATTGTACGGGCATTATCGCTGAACTTTAGGGACTATGACAAGCCGATGAAGGATGAATAATTAAGGGGGATTTTTATGGGACAGCATTATAAAGCCGCTATTATAGGTGAAAAAAAGCGTGTCAAAATCATATCGCCCCGTGACTTCGATAGCGGTAGCAAGTTAACGGAGTTTTCGTGGTGTGGAAATCATTTTGTGAATGCCGTTTTGTCACTCATCCATAACAAAAGGGCGAAAGTAGCCTTTATCGGTGACTATGCTAATGATCCGTATGATGATACAGAGGATTATTATGCTTCTGTTTTACCAAAGGAGTCCTTTGAAAAGTATTATCAAGCCGCTTGGCGCACGGATAAGATGTACACGATGCGGAATCATCGTTTCACGGAAGGTGACTATAACCTGCTGGAAATGGATACAGCCGGGTCATACCTAATAAATCACGATAAAGGCGTGTTTATAGATATTGAAGCCTATATAGAAAATGCCAAGATTATCATGTTTGATGATTATTGGGCAGTTAATCCGTTGCCTTTACTCACAGCTTGCGGCAACGGACGAGGCGGAGGAGACTTTTCTTCTGAATGTACAGGATGTGATGATGTGGGGATATGGGCATTCGCAACACTTGAATACACAGACAAAATCCCTGCTGGATACACCCAAGTTTCTTATGTTTTTAAGGAGGATAGTAATGGGTAAATATACGGTAGAAACACTGATACCGTTAAATGCTGAATATCATATAAAGCACAAGGTATCTCAAAGCGATGTCGAAATGGCAAACAAGCATAAGACCATAATCGAAGCAAGCCGGACCAATGATCGTATTCAACTTGGAGATATTGTTGAATTGACTACTCAATACGGTGTTTTCTACGAAAACGCCCACATTGACAAATGGGATGAGGCATCAAGGATGTGGGTTGTTTGTGAAACGCCGTTCACCCCCTTTGTTTGGCACATTACTTCTGAGAGTAACATAAAATTCTCAACAGGCGGCGGTGCATGGACAAACGTGCCAAATGACATAAAGCTTATCGGCAAACGCAAAAAGCTATTCAAGATTTGGGGCCATTGTGGATGCTGTGAATCCGGTGCCGTTTCATTTGAGGCAGAGGTTAATGTTTGGGAATATAAACACCCTGAGCCCTTTCATGGTGAATATTCAACCAAGGACTATGATAGGTATTATATATCACATAGCCCCAAAAAAGAGGGAAAACCGTCAAAATACAGCATACATTGTTGTCGGTACGATTGTGATTCAACATTTGACTCAGTGGACGACTATTCAGCATGGCTCAAAACATTCAGAGGCGTTGAATTTATGGGCTACTCGCCCAACCAATTGGTCATATTCTGTTATAAGCGTATTGAAAAATTGGTATCAGTTGATGAATACAATGTCCTTGGCTTGCCGAAAGACACACGGGAGTGTAATGGAGTCATTGAGGTAAAAGTGTTTTATGATGATGCCTTACGGACTGTAACAGAGTATCGCTATACAAACTCTGGAAGAGAGCTGAGAGACATGGGTGTAAAACCATATTTGTTGGCAAGACAGGAGGGCTAGGATGACGCGCAGGATAGTTGCGTTCACAGATGAAGCCACAGGTATCACATATAAAACCCCGGAGTTTAATGGCGACCGAGCCGAACAACTTCAGTTTATGGGTGAATCTACATGCCGGTCAAATTGGTATGAGATCTTCCAGGAGTTTGATGGTGTGAACACGCTTGAAGGATTCAAAGAAGCAAATGAAAGAGCTCAGATGCATTGGCATCCTTTTTATCTAATGAATGCCAATCAGAGTATGCCGGACAATACACCGACGCTCATGGAGGTAGAAATATATCCAGTTGAGGAGTATGTAGTTGCCGGAGCGAATGTAACACGGGATTCGCTTGGAAAATGTATTGAGTTACGATATTGATGAACGGAGGAGCGTGAATAATGGCTGAAATCCGTAAAAGGTTTGTATGCTCAAACAGGTGCGGCGACGAGTTTTTCACCACCGCCCATGTTGTAGAAGAATGGAAGGTTGACGGTCTTGGAAACTGGATTGAAACCACCCAGGCTCTTGAAACCTCGCAAAAGCCCAACGATGAAAATATCTGGACTTGTGCAAAATGCAATGAGGAAGCTTTTTTGTTTGAAGATAGTTACTACGAAGGTGCCTTTGAATATGGCGGTTATTATTTCCGAGGATATAAAGTGCTTCTCAAAACATTAACAAGAGAAATAATTGGCATAATGAATCGTGTTCGCAGTGATATTATCCTTGGATTCTCCAAATATGAATGGGGAAAGCGTGGCTACACATATGAAGGTTTTTATGCCGCATCCGGTAAAAGTGATTATGATGTCTTCGAATGCATCGAAACCGGCAAAGTATATCTTCCGGGAGAAAATGAATTATTTGAATACATCGAAACACAGGAAGAACGCAGGGCTACTGTACAGTAAATAGCCTAAGCGCAAATTAACACCATGATAACAATACCCCGAATAACCGCTTAATGCGTTTGTTTGGGGTATTTGTTTTACAAAATAACAGGAGGAATACAAATATGCCAAATCCCTTATTTGCACCAAAAACATATGAATTACCGTTTACATCGCCTTTTGACGCGGTAGGAGTTGCGAAAACCAGGAGTGACGCATCATCTATTCATAATCCTACAACAGCATCCGGCGGCACGATTACGTCCTTACACCCGGCGACATTAACGGCTGCTACGGAGTTCTTAACAGCTACACGCAATCCTGCGGAGAGCATGGAGCCCGATAAACTTGCCATTGGGAGCAAGGAAGAAATGATTTTAGTGGAACGAATCGTTGGTGATGGCCCGACCAAGGAAATAGAAGTGGTGGCATATGAACCTTCAACAGGGTTGATTATGGCAGGCGTAAGCTCCGGGGCAGGTAAGGCCCCAACACCTTATAGCCTGAAAGCAAAAAGTGGCAGAGATGGTGTTGCGATTCTGGTCGCTGTCCTAACCGCTGCACGTACTTGTGATGAGTTAGATAGTCAACTTAACGAGCTTGCCGACCTTATGAAAGGAACTGGTCATATACCCGCCACAGAAGAAAGGCTTTCAATTGTCGGTGCGATCATAAGTGATAACATATACCGCCGCGTAGAGGGCGCAAAAACCTTTAATGAAGGTATCGGTATTAATATCAATGACATCAAAAACACAAATGTGCCGGTTATAACAGGTCTACGTATTAAAAACGGCTCGTTTTCGCCAGACACTGTATTAACAGGGGAATTTACTATTTTAGAGCGGGATAGTACCGCATCCAAGAGTAGAAAAGCTGGAGTGCCCGGTGCGGATTTGCCCGGTATGTTTTCCTTTAGCAACAGGGATTTTTCACCCGCCGAGCAGTTTCTAATACCGACCATCCCATCATGGTATGTAATACCGAACGAAATAGTTAAGCTGTGCAGACATGCTAAAGCAACTACAGGTAAAAGTATTACAATGCGAAACTTCATGTTGCGCGGTCCAGCTGGTGTTGGAAAAACGGAAGGCGCAAGAGCCATTGCCTGCGCACTTAACTTGCCATACTTGTCGTTGACCTGTAATGCAAATACCGAAATATTCGATATGTTGGGTCAAATGCTGCCTGATGTAGACGATAACGATGGAGTCGGTTCAAGCGGTATCAGCAACATAGACACCGATTTCCACAACGTCAGTTTACCGACACTCCAAGATATCCAAATGGATCCCGCTACCGCTTATGAAAAGATGACAGGGGTTTACGATGAAGATATCACAGAAGATATTGTTTATCAGCAGCTTATTAAAACCGCTTCATCTATAACAAGAACAGATGATAACAAACAGGTCGGAGCCGGTCAGCGGTATAAATATGTTGACACGCCGCTTATAAAGGCAATGAAGCATGGATACTGCATCGAAATACAGGAACCTTCAGTCATAGCCAATCCCGGCGTTTTAGTGGGCCTTAACTCGCTGCTTGATAATACTCAGCAAATCACTTTACCCACGGGAGAAACCATCACACGGCACCCTGATACCGTAGTTATTGTAACCACTAATAATGCGTATGCCGGTTGTCGTGACGTAAACCAATCCGTTATATCCAGGATGAACCTAGTCTTTGACTTTGATGAGCCAACGGATAAGGATATGATTGCCCGTGCCAAAGCCGTAACCGGTTGTAATGATGATGAGGCTCTTGATTTGATGGTATCCGTCATTAGGGATATCCAACAGCGATGCCAAGAAACTAGGATAACCGATGGAGTTTGCGGTATGCGTGAATTGTTCTCCTGGGTTCAAAGTTACATGATTACAAACGACATGATGGAATCAGCTATGTTTACGATTTTGTCCTCTGTTTCGGCGGATCCAGAATACCGAGAAGATATTCTTAATACATGTGTGAAGCCGAAAATTGCTTGATAAACGAAGGTGTTAAACCAAGATACCACCAGAATGTTTGCGCATGATTCTTGTGTTCTGGTGGTTTTCTTTTTAAATGGACTTGGCAGCTTTATGCCAGCCTACTCAAAACGCAAAAACAGAAGGGAGATGCTTCTTAGTGGAAGTCACAATGCTATATTTTGATACCGTATCAGAACTGATTAAAGAGCATGGATATACATGGGAAGAAGTTTCTATCATAAAGGACCATAAAGATAGAGTCATCTTTTCTTACTCACCCCCAATAGAAGGAGAGCCAGATATCTATACAGTTTCATTAAAAGAGGCTTTTCGTCTAACGCATTTCGGAAGGTCTTTTGTTAATACCGGTGATATGGAACGCAGCTTGATAAAAGCGTTCCTAGAAGCTTTGAAAGAGGTAAAAGCACGCCAGGAACTCTATGACATGTCCTGTGATTTTTACACCCAGAACGTAACAAAAGATTGTGAGGATGATGAGATTAACGAGGACTACACGGTACACGACGCAATATACGATGCCGCAGAAAACTTGTGTATCGAATTTCCTGAAGGCGATGAATACGAAAATCTTGTCCATGACATCAGAACTAATCTCAACTTGGACCTGTAAAGGAGGGTAATATGAACCGTATATCTCACTTAAAATTACGTAAGGGGCTTGAAGACACCAAGTCGAAAATAACCAATAAAAAGTTTTTTACATCGCCTCTGTTTCGAGGATATTTAGCCGATATGGCAGAGACCTCCGGTAATAGATATAAAAAGCCCATAAAGGTAGTCTTAGAATGGAACGCCAAGAGTGAATTTATTGCTTGCACCAATGGCGATATAATCCATATAAACACAGCAAACCCTATAGTGAAAAGGCTGCCTACGAGGGAGTTGAAAATGATATGCCTTACTGGGCTATTAGCACATGAGGTCGGGCATATACTTTTCACCGATTTTGATGGGCTTGATGAATATTTAACTGCCATTGAGAGCGGCAAGTTCTGGCCCGCAGAACCCGCCCCCAACACAATGGAAGAGGATGAGGCACTTAATGAAATAACAATCGAAGTTTTTCAATCAAGTGATGAGGCGCATATGAAACGCGCCTTGGCTGTGATAAGCAGTGTAGCCGGATCCATTTTAAATGTTCTGGAAGATATCTATATTGAAACTCAAATGGCAAATAAATTTCCAGGCAGCTACAAGACCAGCATTGAACTCGTACAAGAGGAGTTTCTGGCTGGGATGCCAACTTTAGCTGAGGATATAGACACACTGGACGATGGAAAAACAACATCCCTTTCAATAGCCTTTTCACTGATTCTTCAGTATGCCAGAGGTGGGGACTTTAATAATCCTGAAGGCATAGAGAATGAATATACCGACACGCTCAATCGCTGCTTGGACTACATTGACACATCGGTTTATGCCAGCGATGTAAACGAACGCTATAATGCAGCCAACTTGATTACTCTCATCCTTTGGCCGTTTATAAAGCAGGTGCTTAAGGAAATTGAAGACCAAGATAATGAGAGTGGTAGCAGTGGAAGCGGGGGCGGCTCTGGTTCGTCGTCCGACGACGAAAGCAAATCTAATGCTGACACAGCCTTGGATGACCTCTTGGAACAGCTTGCTCAAATTGCCAAGCACTTTAGTGCTTCAGGCCAACCGCAAGGAAGCAATACCCCTATCAATAAGGATAATACCAGTGGTTTACCGCAAAAGAGGGGTTCAACTGATCCTGCGGTTGGAGATAGTAATACCGGCCATCAGCAGTCAAAAACAAAGCCTGGTGGTACAGATGTTAATAATGTTGGCATCAAACCCAACTCGAAAGGTGGAAATACAAGTCCAGGCACTGTATCCAATGATGATGGTGACGATGGAGCTGATGCTTTGACATCAGAAATCGCTGGAGTAGCTGAAAACAACGATGATGAGGATACGGTGCAAGATGTACTGGAAGAAGAAGCCGGGCGTATTCCTCTTACGGAAACAGAGGATTTTGAAACCCATGGCGATGGCACCATTTCCTACGACAAAGAATACCAAGGATCTGGGTATAATTCTGCTGCATCCGATGTAGAACGCCTTTTAGAAAACATGGCTCAGGATATGCTCGCAGCCACCTTTGAAAAAGAACTCCATAAAGAGCTGCAAGATATGGCAGCCGATATCCATTATGGCGATGCACATCAAGGCGTTGATATACAAATAAGGCGGATGAGTGTGGTCGATGAAGACTTAGTACAGCAGTACAATCAAATATCGCCTGAACTCATTAAGCTCTCTAGGCGATTACAAAAAGAAGTCTCTCAAATCCTTGCGGATAAGCGAGATGGAGGAAAGCTGACCGGTCTGATCTACGGCAAACGCTTCTCTGCGCGAGATGCTATTCGCAATGATGGTCGAGTATTCTACAATAGCCGTCTACCTCAAGAACCCATGGAAATGGCAGTAGCGGTATTAGTTGATGAATCGGGTTCCATGTCCGGTAAAGATCGGGCTACATCAGCCAGGGCCGCAAGTATTGTCCTTTATGATTTTTGCCGGGGACTAAATATACCTATTGCGATTTATGGTCATACTGAGTTTAACACAGGAGTTAATATCTATGCCCATGCCGAATTTGGCACCATGGACAATAATGACCGATATCGCCTTATGGACATTTCATCTAGGAGTGGAAATAGAGACGGTGCTGCCCTCCGATTTACCGCTGAGCGGCTTGTTAGAAGACCAGAACCATTGAAACTGCTTATTTTAATTTCTGATGGTCAACCGGCAGGATATGGGAGTTATTATGGTACTGCGGCAGAAGAAGACCTTCGGGGCATTAAGAATGAGTATAAGCGCAAGGACGTACAGCTCTTTGCTGCTGCGATTGGTGATGACAAAGAGAATATCCAGCGCATCTATGGTGACGGCTTTTTAGACATTACCGACCTTAACAAGCTGCCGGTTAATCTATGCGGGTTGTTGCAGCGGTATGTAATGACACTATAGTTATAGTCAAATAATGTATGTGATTGGCGGACTTCTCCTTAAATAAGGAATGAAGTCCGCCTTTTGTTTTATGGATCCAATAACATTTTCGTTGTTATCCATGATTATAATAAGGGCTGTTAATCATTCTCGTGACAGACATCATGCCACTACACGGCATCCAAAGGAATGAAAATAGGCTATTACAGTTCTGATTTATGAAGATGCTTATACTACCGGGTTAATCCATTTTTCAAGCACCACTAATTTAACTGATTTTTCCATGTGTTCTTTTGTAATTATATAACCGAATTTTTGATAAAAATAAAGATTACGTTTTTTATCAGCAGGGGTTTCCAATGACCAATGTTTCGCCGTTGTAAATTGACTTTCAATGAATGTCATTGCTTTTTGACCTATACCACGGTTCTCATATTCTGGAATTATGCACAAGCAATTCAAATGAAAATCACCATTTCCATCATCTCTGACACTAATGTTCCCAACAATTTCATCATCGCAGATTATATTATATACAAATCTTTCCAAGATGGCACTTGCCACACCCTCCTCTGTACAGTTATATCCAGGAAACTCACCATATTTAATAAAATCCTCATAAAAAGCTTTATTTCTGACTTCGATTATTTCTTTCACATCGGATGGAGAAGATTTTTCAAAAAATATATCCATAATATTTTGTCCTCCATTATATGAATTTTCTTCATAGCTAATTTATAAAACAAACTCCATTAATCTTCCAAAATCACCATCTTCTAGCGGTTCATGCACTATAGTCGCATCAACGCACCCAACACTTATATAAAACGCATTGCTTTCTTCTGCTGGCATAATGCAGATGTACAGTTTCAAAGCCCCAGTGTCTCTTGCTTTTTCGCACATCATAGTAAACAGTCTTTTTCCTATCCCTTTATTGCGATAATCAAGCGAAACATGAATAAACCCGATTGGAATATATCCATCCATACGACTTTCGAGAAATTTAGGCCCGACACTCGAAAAAGCGATTAGGTTATTGCTATCAAATACACCATAGACTATCCCGCCACTATTTATTATCTCTCTCAACTCATATATGGTGCGATGTTTTCTATCTTCATCCCAATCATAGTCAAATGGGTTATGGATAAGTTGCCACTTACCGCATTTTAATGCCCAGCTTCGCTCAATACGCTGAAAACGATTGAAATGCATTAGCAAATTCATGTGCAAATCATCAATTTTCATTTCCTTGAAAATATAATTGTCCACCAAAACCCTCCTTCTCAATATGGTGCCGCTTGCAGCATTATTTTAGCCGATTATGTTTTCTTCGCGCACCCTCATTAAAAAGGGGGTTTGGATATGATTTCTATCACCATCCCCCCCTTCATTTTAAATGACTGGTTTAAAGCGAAAATTCATCACCCGGTTCAACGATAATCTGATTCGGTACGTCCCATTTCTCGGCAAGTGCGCGGTCAAATAACTCGCCCGGCTTTAGGTGGATTATGATGTTGTTTTTTGCTTTAATGAGTCTTGCGCACTCAGCGGCTTCAGACAGCCCCATGTTGTAAACACCATCACCACAGAGGATGGCGTAGTCAATTTCCAAATCAGCGAATCGCTCCATGTGGCTGGTCCTGGATGTATCACCGCTCGCATATATCTTTACATCGTCGATACCAATAATAAAGCCTACACACTGCTTCGGATCATGGTTTTTGTTATATGCTTCTGTAGCTTGAATTGTTATACCGTCGATATTAAAGTCGCAATGCTTGCCATCTACCATTGCATCCTCATTAGAGATAATTATGCAATCTGGCTTCTGGGCACACAAATGAATCTGATTATGGTCATTATGTTGATGACTTGCGAGAATAATGTCGGCAGGTACGTCGTACCCTTCACCCGCGAACGGATCAACATAAATAACACGCCCATCATCAGAAGTCAGACGAAAGCTACCGTGTCCTTGATATAACATTTTCGCCATGCAATTTCCTCCCTATGCTTACAAAGTTATTCTGTGCTTGTGTCGGTTTAGGTTGACTGGTCTGCACCCATACTGTGGCAAGATTGCAAGTATATCGAAATGGAGAGACATGAAGCAACTCATGTGAATTTAACTGTCATTGCTTTGTACTGTCAAGACCTGTGTTTTCCCTCCATATTCACACATCGCTTTTTTCTTGCATTTCATATAACTATGTGCTAGGATTTATACATATTTCTAACAGATTAAAGAGCTCACTTAGATTGAAGCGTTTACGTGGATTCACCCTCCTTGGGCGTGCAATGTCCAGCGGTTGATGACACAGCTAAAATCTAGGTGTTTTTTTGTGTCTGGAAAGATAACAAAAGCATAAACACTACATTTAAGAGAATGAAAACATAGACCCTGCGACTAAATCATATTGCAGACGGTTCTTGCTTTCGTTCTCTTTTTTTATGCCAAAAGGCAGAAAGGATGAATGATTTATGAATGTATTAATTTGCATTAACTCACGTTATACCAGAGACCTACAAGCACATTTTGGGGCACCTGATGACGACGACGAAACAGATGTGATTGACCACACTGACGATGCTGACGATGAAGAGGAGCTTGACCACGAAAATTGGAGTGATTTCTCTGGCTCAATTGTTATAGGCGCTTTGAAAGCTGACTCTGTGGAGGCAGCAATTCAAGAAGTTGCTGGTGAGTATGAATGCTCGACCGACAGGTTAATAGGCTTTCAGTTAGACCCTACAATTCCACTTAATCAATTGTGGCTACCATGAAAATAGCTTGAATTGACGAGACTTGCAAAATAATTGCAATGGGACGGATGGCATGAACATATCTGTCCCGTTTTCATTAAGTGGAATCATGGAAGTAAATATGAAACTCGTAATAGCCAAGGAGGAGTCTGATTGCAAAAATGTATTAATTATGGGGCCAATTGTGTGTCCTGCCCTCAAGGCTGTGTTGATGATAGGTGCTGCACAGGCAATTGCGCTGCTTGCGTTAACATTGAGTGTAACAATCACCCGATGAAAGGTGTGAAGCCGGAAGACGTTTGCATTTTCCCGGAATGGATGAAAGCCGATGGTATGTGTCCATGTGACATTTGCTCAAATTACAATCGTCCCCCTTTGAAATGCGATGAGTGCTTCTACAAGCGCTGCCCATGCCTTGATTTAAGCTTGAAAATTTTTGTTTATTACTGTTGGTACAAGGAGGAAGAAAATGAAACCATGGTCAGTTAATGAACTAAATACAACCGACATCCTAACCTTTGCATTGTGCATGATGCTGGACAAGCAGGGCAAATTGAAGCCGGGGACCCCCTTTTACAACAAGCTGGACACAGCATGTAATGCAATAGAAGCGTTACGTGATATGTGTCGCAGCAATGAGCATTACACGTCTGGTTTTATATCAATCGAAGAAGCGATATACCACAAGGTACGGCGAGATAAGCTTGTAGAGAACCTTGAAGGTCACATGCAAAATGAAACAAATGCTTCATATAGGTTCCTATTGAAGCACAATTTAGATGCCGAAGCCGTCTTGAAAGATCCAGTAATGCTTGACCACATAATTGCACTCTATTTTAGAGTTGAAAGCGAAAATGAGTATTGGTCCATGTTGGACTGTGTAGTTATGCATGGTGTGGAGGAGGTCTTAGAGCGAAGGGAGCCTATAGACTGCGCTAACTGTGGTGAAACCAGTGACGTAATCTTCACCGCCGATGATAAACCCTGCTGTAAACGATGCATTGAAAACATTTCAACTAAGTGTGAAATCTGTGACAGCGAAACACTTAAAGGTGTAACGGAGGTCTGTGACGATAATGGAGACTTTAAAGATGCTTGTTTCAAGTGTCTCGATGCTTATTACACATATATACCTAATCTTAATGATTATATCCATAATGATTCATGTGGCATAACGGTCATTGGCTGATACGCCACTGGTGAGGAGGAAGGCATGTGATTAACAGGTTTTATCTACACATATCTGCGAATTACTACAAGTCAATATAAATTGTGAGGGGTCAAAATGACTATTAACGGTAAGAAAATCAACGTATCAATGGCAGCCTTTGATGGTTGTCATAAAATTTATATTCCGGTCGAAGGGCAAGAAGATCTGTTCAAATTGTCAATGATAGAAAAAGGTTGGATCCTTGATGAAGACTTTTTCAAGATTAACAGTGTTGACGATCTCAAGAGCATGTATCTGAACTCTTGCCCACTTCGCTTCATTGAGCAAATTGATTGTAGCGGCGATGAGGACGTTTTCATCTCCGTGATACCCCAGGGCGCTTTCTGTGACGAGGGTGATTTTGACGAGCTGTTAGCTGCACAAGCATTTAATAATTAACGATTAAGAAGGGTGATGAATAAATGACAAAAGCAAAACGCGCACCAGCAATAGAGCTAGTGGATATAAGTACCCTTTCAGAGCAAGACTGGCATATATGGCGCTCAAAAGGCATTGGAGGCAGTGACTTAGCAGCCATTATGGGATTATCGCCATGGGCCACATGCCGTGACATCTACTATAAAAAAGTTGGTGTTGTAGGTGCCTTGGATAAAGAGGCCGACAAAGTAAATTGGGTGGCGAAAGAAGTTGGTCACTTACTTGAACCTCTTGTAGCAAAAATCTTTGAGTTTAAAACAGGACTAAAGCCCTTTGCGGTTCGCAAAATGTTTGCGCATCCGATATATCCCTATATGATAGCTAACTTGGACTACATGATAATACTGCCTGATGGAAGAAGGGCAATTTTGGAATGCAAAACAACAAATCATCATGCTAAAGACAAATGGGATGATGACGCGGTGCCAGTGAACTATGAGTTACAGTGTAGACACTACATGGCCGTTATGGACATAGATGTGGTATACATCGCTTGCCTCATGGGTAACAACGAAGCAGACTTTGTTTGGCGGCGCATTGACCGTAACCTGGCATATGAAGAGGATATCATCGCTACTGAGGTTGATTTTTGGCAAAACAATGTTGTTGCAAGAGTCGAACCGCAGTATACCGAAGATAGTGACCTTGTATTGCAATCCATCCGAAACCACTTTGGATATGGCAATAAAGATGCCGATGAAGTCATGCTTGCTCCCGGTTGGGTTGATTCGCTTTTAGAATATGAACGGCTAAAGGCTGAGAAATCAAAACTGGAGAAAGAGGCTGAAGCAATAAAAGACCGCATGACACTCACCCAGGCTCTTATTGTTGAGGAGATGGGAGTATCGTGCAAGGCTACCTGTAAGGGTGACGATGTTGTATTCACCATTACAAATAACCCGATTCTCAGGGATAACGTAGATAAAGATGGACTCAAGGCAAAGTATCCTGCTGCCTTTGACGAGTTTATCGTGAAAAAACCTTCAACCCCACGTTTTACCGTAAAACGAGCAAAGGCAAAAGCCTCTTAAAAGAAATCGGTCAAACAAAACATCTTAGCGGAAGTCTAAACATAAAACCCGATTTGGCTATAGCCATTATTCTTATAAAGCCCTGAACGAAGCACACCATGCTTCTTTCGGGGTTTTGTTTGTTCGGGTACACCTTCGTGCAATGGGTAGCTAATTATGGGTTAGTAAAAAGAGGAGGACATCCTATGTCTGATAAAAAAGAAAAGTTAATCTATGTTGCATCCCCTTTGGGTGATATAGATACAGCAAAAGTTTATCACAACATGTACAAAGCCAGAGAGTATATGTCAATTCTCTCAATGCTCGACGGCATAAAGGCTATTGCTCCACACGCATTTCTGCCTCACATCCTAGATGACCACGACAAAAAACAACGTTCGCTTGGTCTGGAGTTTGGTCAAAAGTTTCTTGCGCTATGCGACATGTTGGTATTGATAGTTTCCGGTGTAAAAACAACATGGAGTCTAACAACAGGTATGCTTGCTGAGATGGAAACAGCTGAAAAGCTCGGCATCCCCATTATGTATTTATCTGTTACGGAAATTACGCAAATTAAAAGTGATTTTAGTATTAAAGGTGTGCCCAGCGATCCAACAGTAAAAAATCTTGTGGATATGTTAAGGGGCGCAGTTGGGCTTGCCGTTTAACTACATTACATGAAAAGCTAAAGATACAAGGAGGAATCCATGTCACAGATAACAATCAAGTGCTTCCATGAAAGGACTATGTTTTCCAATAGCCAAAGCGGGTTTGTTATAGCATCATACAAAACAGCAGACAAACACCTTGTCCCCCAGGACGCAGTTAGCAAATATCAGCCTAACGACGGTCTTACGGCCTTTAGTGCAATAGGTAGCTATCTGCCGACTTCTAGTGGGGTGGAGATGGAGATTACAGGGGGCTGGGAGAAAGGCAAATATGGCTTGCAACTAAAAGCGGTGAGCTGTAATGTGCTTAGACCAAAGGCTGAGGAGGGTATTGTTTCATATCTGGGGTCTGGCCTGATAAAAGGGATAGGGCCCGCAACCGCGCAGGCAATCGTTGATAAGTTTGGTGTAAGCACACTGGACATCATCGACGATTCTCCAAGAAGGCTTCTTGAAGTCCGCGGCATATCAGAGAGCAAGTATCAAACTATCGTGGAAACCTACAACAACAGTATGGGATTACGTGATGTAATGACCGGTCTTGCTGATTACGGGGTTACGCCAAAAAAGGGTGAGAAAATACTCGCTGCGTTTGGTGTCAATGCCACCGAAGCTGTAAAAGAAAACCCCTATATCCTTTGTAAGATTCAAGGGTTCGGTTTCATAACTGTGGATAATATGGCGAAGGCAAAGGGGTTTGCGCCAGATAATCCTATGCGCATTAAGGAAGGTGTTATCTATACACTACATGAAGCCCAACGAAGAGGGCACTTGTTCTTGCTCAGTGATGAGTTAGCTAGTGAAGCATCTAAACTCCTCATGCTTAATGGGACAACAAAAAAAAGCAAGAGCAAAGATAGTAAGGCCACAGAAAGCACTTCTAACAATAGTTCTTCAAATGGCGTTTGTCTTATTAAACGCACCATTCTTGAGCTTGTACTAGAGACGCGCTTACAAGAAAACAACGGCAGAATTTATTTGCCACATAACTATCTGGCAGAACATGAAACAGCAAAACTTGTTAGGGCCATGATTGACCATGCACCAATTGTTAAAGGTGGTAAGGAAGCAATTAACTTAGTTTTGAAGGTAATCCAAAACACAGAATCGCTCCATGAAACAACACTGGCCGCTAAACAACGGGATGCAGTGCTGAGTGCTGTCACTAATAATTTCACAATAATCACTGGCGGTCCGGGCACCGGTAAAACAACGGTCGTTAAGGCGTTAGTTGCAGTGTATAAGAAACTGTACGCCTTAATTAGCTCCAAGCAGTCAAAATCACCTAATATCGCTTTTGCTGCTCCAACAGGACGCGCATCACGTAGATTATCTGAAAGCGTAGGTTACGAGGCTACAACACTTCATAGTGTGCTGGGCATTGGGATAGACAA
>Ga0131853_10004472_pt1 | contig 25061 bp, 12 predicted proteins | sample TergutLab28metaG_FD_92764 | JGI IMG/M metagenome (GOLD analysis project Ga0131853, IMG submission 92764) | Labiotermes labralis P1 segment gut microbial communities from Petit-Saut dam, French Guiana - Lab288 P1 (version 2) (version 2) | ecosystem: Host-associated > Arthropoda: Insects >...
CAAAACAACCAATGTGATAATTCAACAGCAAAGTCGCAAGCTCCTGATGATGGATATATTAATGTCTGAAACATGTTGAGCACATAAGAAGTGAAATAAAATAGTTAGTGACATCAAGTTGGTGTTTTATTCTTCAACTATTACAATGATGCGCGGTCCAATAAACATAAGAGAACATAACCGTTCCGCAGACACCACCACAATAACTGCTGTCACGCTGGATCAGAAGGATCATCATCCCATTACATCTGAACAGATTTCCCGCGCGAGCCTGGGGGTGATGCTGCTGTACCGAAAGCAGAGCCATACACACGCACAGTTATCCCTTTTCACGCCATGAAGGTATCAAGGGGAGTAGAAGTATATCTCCACCCATTCTTAAACTCGGAAATAGACGCAGGTCAGTGGTTGACTTCACGCCCCGACCGCTTTACCCCTTTGTTCCTTTGCACGCTATAAAAGCATATAAGGGCGTGGAGATACATTGCCACTTATTCTTAACGTCGGCACTAGCTGGAGGCGAGTGTTTAGCTTCAGGACCTCTATTTTTACTCACAGGCAAAGATCTCTTACTTACTTACTTACTTACTTCCTTACTTACTCACTCCTCGTCTATACGGCCCTCTGAGAGCCTTGGCATCCTTAATTACGATCGCCCATTCTTCCCTATCGACTGCCTTTTGTCGCCATCTCTTAACCTACATCTCCCGTAGATCCCTCTCTACACCGTCCAGCCATCTCACTCTACGTCTTCCCCTTCTCTACTTCCCACCGGTTTAGTCTGAAATATATTCTTAACTGTCCAGTGCAGGATCTTCCCATGCCATTTGAATAGTGAGTTTGAATACTTTATATAGGAAAAAAAAAATTCCCCTACCCGGGAATCGGTCCACGATTCCTCTGACGTCCACCGCGTAGCCTAGGTACTATGTAAACTGAGTTATATCAACACACCATACATTAGATATTCTGCAGCGCGCAAATTTCTTTGACGACAACATACAGGCTTACATACATCACCCAGCACTGCGGTGGTACTTGTTTCTGAGTACTTAACGACGCCCTGTCAACTGGGTATATTACACAGAATGATATGTAAGGGTGACTGTAAGTGACGTATTAGGAATGGCACAGAAGAGCAGCTGTCTTGGCAGGTTTTGTAAATTACCATTAGAGAATTAAACTGTAGTGACTGATATAATCCTTGAAAATCACAGACAGAATGGCGAGGTACGATATGAGGAATTCCTGAATAAGGAGTTAGAAAACAATGGAATCTATGGAGTGGCCTACCTGTCGAGGCAGTGCCACAACCATGACTAGGCGATGTGAGAGATAGTCAGTAGACAAACATACTTTAAAATTAAACGGTTCTTCTGTACATACAATATTTTGAAATTTCCTAATTGTTTTCTATCCGATACCAATTTTTGAACGTAAAATATTTCTCCTATCCAACAACCAGGCTCAATAAAACATTCCTACTGACAGTTCAGAACGTTAACAAGAATATAATTTGCCTACCTGCACAGTGCAGTGTTCGTGCAGTCACTGTGCTACAAAAGGATCGCACAGTACAACATACACACACATGTACACAAGAGAAGGGAAAGAAAAGGATAAATCAACATGAAATGTGCAAATTGGGAATTTTAGCTCTTTTGTCTGGAAACAATGGGAATGACAAGCTCATAAAAGACAAAAGCAGTTTTGGTTTGTCTTCTTTCTCCTTTTGACTTCCCTTCTACCACAAAACATAAAACCACGTATGTTTGTTGTGTATATTAAACTGAAATTGTGGCTTTGAATATAGGTCATTTAGAACATAGAAGGTTTCTAACATACATGAAGCACTCTTCTGCTTGTTTTGATACATAGAAAATGGAGGCAAATAATTGCAAGGAAATAAATTACTAGGGTCACTATTCAATTATACAATTACCTCACAAACGGGAAGTCTTACGGGAAGAGTGCAATGGTTGAATCCGTGTTTCATTTTTGGAGCCGTCGAAAAATTGCGAAAAGCGACTATTAGCTTCGACATGTCTCTCCGTCCTTCTGTGTATATATGCCCGCATGGAACAGTTCGGTTCCCACTGGACGGATTAGCATGAATTTTGGCACTTTTCGATTTTTCGAAGTTTCATTCATATGTGACAAGAATAACGGACACTTTACATGAAGACTTCTGTACATTTATGGCACTCTCTCGCTAAATGTTTCTTAGAATGAGAACGGAAAAAGGAATAGGAAAAAACCAAAACACACACTTCATTTTGAATAACTTTTTCCCCATAAATCTTACCCTTTATGAGATAAAATGAAAAAAAAACAGTACAGCCAAACAGGACACAGATGACAATAAAATACCGCGCAGAAACGATGCGACTTGCATAAGAGGTAGCTAAGATATGAACACACACATTCATAATATCCGATAATGAAGTGAACGCGGCTTAGCGCTATGCATACGCTGCCTGTCTTGTTCGTTACAGCTTCCGTATCAATGATTCTTCGTTTCAGTAAACAGTCAGTGCTCTACAAAATTCTACGTCTTAACAGAACCAGATGAGCCTGGGTCACAGTCTCACTTGTTATTCAGGAATCATTTTTTATACAGTTTCAAGAGGTAAATTATACACATGTTTTATAGAAATCAACAGTCACATTCTCCTTATTGACAGCAAGCATTGCTGCTCGTTATTTCCTGTAAGCATGACTACGCATATTGACCTGTCCAGCGGAACTAATCGGATAATTCAAACAATGGAACTGAGTGAGTTCCGGACGGACATAACAGGCAGAGGTGCAGTCTCTGTCGCTAGTGAGGTAGCTTAAATGCCGTGAAACAGAGAGCCAATGTGAGCCCAGTTCATCAGATCAGTTTCCTACTCGCAACCTATTAACCTTTTGGCGCCGGAATTATTTTTTTTTAATTTTAGCACACTCTGTATATAAAATGTGAATAATACAGTAACCAAATACGTTAGAATTATGAAACAAACTGCATTTTGAAGAGAAAAAAACTGAGATTATATACCATGTTTAAAATATTCAGTACCTATATTTGTTGAATAAATATATAAAACGCAACTTTAGAGGTTAGCGGTGCGGTACGACCACTATAGTTGACATTAGGCGTCAAAAGGTTAAAACATGGGGTTCCTAGTCCATGAACAGAAAGGAGGAGCCGCACATAGATAGGTCATAGTTTATTGTACAGTAGGAACAAACTGTATCTAGAGGGGCCGTGATTTGTTGTACAGAAGTATTCAATGCACGTAAACATGCCACAGTTTATTGTATAGCAAAGAGAAACTGCCACGCTGTTTTCGACAGAAATACGCACTGCACCTAGGCAGGTCATACTTCATTGTACAAAAATATGCATTGCGCCTGGAGAAATCATAGTTACTTGTGTATAAGGTAAGCAACCCCATTTAGATAGGCCACTAGATAATTGTACGGAAGTAGGCACTGCACCCAGATACTGCGCAGAATTACGCCCCGCCCCACGATAGGCCATATTGTACAGAAGGCATGCACCTACGGCGCGTAGCGTTTTATCCAAATGTTCGGCGCGTTTTTTCGACTCCTGAAATCTTTTGATTGCATTCGGCACAAAAATGCCTTTAAATAACTGTGTTGATGAAACCTACACACACGTTCCTTTGTGTAAATAACTCATAATGAATTATCATGTTGTTTCCTAGTACTTAAAATTTCTAAACCACAATATTAGTGTAATTATATTACAAAAATACCTACAGTAAGATATTTCAGACCTTCACATCGACCAATATTAAAATCTAGCGCTTCTGAGTTGTTATGGGGCGTCAAGTGGTTAAAATTCAACGACGGTGAGGACGTCTTGTCGATTCCAACACCTGGATTTCAGTGAAATGGCTCAAACAAATGGTTTGGGTGAATATATAGGTCGAGGCGTGGGAGAAGTCTAGTTGGCCGGAGATATGGGCGCACCAATCAGCTAACAGGAGCGAGAACATGCGACCGGTGGGGCGGAAAGGGAAGCTAATACAGGGGTGAATAACCCAGGGGCGCCACATTCCAAAATACCTACAAATTAACACAGGAACAGGTGTGATTTTCCTCAGTTGTAAGGCTAATGCCAGGGTATTCGATGCAAAGTTGCGGCACGGCCCGCACTCCCCTCCCCCAGGCGCAGTGCATTCACCTAAGCGACCGACAAACGTCGCATAACTCCAGTATGCAACAGAGCCATTCTGGGCTCGGAACCCAGCCAGCCAACCAATCAAAGTTTATCCCTCCCATACTTAGTCCAGGGCAACCTAGGCCCTAGTCTTTGGCATAATCAGTCAAGGCCCTCAGCCTGACTTCAAAATCGTTAGCGTAAGCATATTCCCCTGTTAGAGTTTAGGTGTCTGTTACTGAGCCCACAAATGCGGTCAAACGCAGGAACAGCTAACAGACAGGGGAACGTCTACTTGGGCTTCGCACAAGTCTCCGACCCCAGTTAACACTTGGGCTTGGCTTGACAGGAACAGGTTTCGTACAGCGGTTTTACCATAAGTGATCAATATTTCGTCTGATAACCTTTCACAAACGAAACGTTCAGGTAATGAAGTTTCCGTACGTACATCAATGGATTGGCATTTTGTAAGTGCACTGCATTAATATAACTTTCCGATTACTTTCGTCGGTATACCGGCAAGTAAATCAGAAGAGGTAATCACACAGACTAGGCATAAATTTATGGAAACGATAAACTGTGCCACGCACGTAGGAACGTAGTTTTAACGTTGGGTGAAATGCTCAAATGATTATGTCAGGTAACGTAACTCTCATAACTTCAGCCGAATGAAACACGATAGAAAGGTTTGTTAAGGCTAATAAAGAGCAATTTATTTCAGCAACAGTCATATCGTGTGGAAAGTATCTTCCTGTGTGGTGTTCTGTTTCAGTTGCATTCTTTACTGATACCGCTGTAATATTTTAAAATTATCAAAAAACTTTGGCAGGAAAGAAGAAACATCCAGAAACAGAAGCGTGAAGTCTGGTAGTTTTTGCTGCCCCCAGTAACTGCCTAGTCCTTTACAGAATTACGCAACCGGAAATCTATTTGCTGCGACATCTTCTAGCAGCCATCCACCGCACGAGAATTGCTTTGTCGCTTAATAAGTCTGTGCGAGATGAGATCCTGCCCACCACGTTCCAGGTCTGGAATTAAATGACCACACCCTCTCTTCCCTGTAATGGCAGGTCACAGCAGGGCACAGCAATCAATTCCAGGGAGGCAAAGTCGGTACTGCAGGTACCTATCTTCTTACGTCACATCTATGTCGTAGACTACAGAGTCCAAGTCAGAACCTTCCTTACTATGCTACCGGAAACTGACATGGAAAAAAATGTTCTGTGACGAATGGCAAGTAGATCTTATAGTCATATCGAAGATAACACTGGTATTACTGGACCTCTGTAGGAAAGCAAACTGTAAAAAGAAGAACGAATGTTATGAACAGCCGTTAGACAACAAGCGGTGCAATTCTGTTTGCTCAACAGTAATTCAGAAAGCATATCATAGACAGAAAGCTCCATGTACTCAGCCATAAACCAAATGTACGTGTAATTAAAATAAACAGATGGACGAGGTACGTACGTTACATTTTGGCGCGTTCGAGTAACCACTGTTTACATGGAGACGCAACAATACATTCCCTTTTTGCTGTTGGTGTACGCGTGGCTGTCAACAATACGAAAGTGTTCAGCGTTGCCATGGAAATACCAAAAATGTGATCCCTTTGCACTGTTGTCATATGTATGTTAAAAATGACAAGTATTACATATTATGAGTGAGTGTCTGTGTTCTTGCCTTAGACAGCCTGAAGCAAATCACAGCTTTCCCGTGCCGTATTATTTAGTGAACTGTGGCCTGTCTGGGTATATTACATTTTTCACATTACGTCATAAAAAATGGCAAGATTTTCGGAAAAAAATATTGAACATAAAATCGTGTTTCTACAGATCTGTCTGAAACAGCATTCTCAGAAGAACTTGGCGAGATATTATCATAAATGTACAAAGATATTTACGTAAAGTACCCGTTATACTTGGTCAGGTTTTAATGAAACTTGAATTTTCTCAACAGATTTTCGAAAAATCCGGAAATATCAAATTTCACAAAAATCCGTCCAATGGGAGCCGAGTTGTTCCATGCAGACAGACAGACGGACAGACGGAGGACATACACACATGATGAAGCTAACACTCTTTTTTTTCGTAATTTTGTTAACACGCCTAACAAGGCCACATGAACTCCTATGGTTAGCTTTAAAAAATGGTGCCCTCTGCTTTTTTTTAACGACGCATTGCAGTTGTTCACTTACATGCAACGGGTTGTAAACGAGCACACTTCGTCTAGACGAAGTGCTATTCCAGGTGCTTTAGCCATGTAAAGCTAAGTGGTTGGCATATTTACCGTTTGGTCTAATAACAAAATCTCCGCCTACAGCCCACTCCATGTAATTTTCCCGTACACTATTGTCACAATAGGTACACAGCAATTGTTCCCCTGGATAGCGATAACTGGTTCTTTAAAGGGAACCACAATGTGTCGTCTGCAAGGTAGGAAATGGATGTTTATGTAAACGTGGGGTTATTTTTGTCTTTAAACGGTTTCAACAAAGCTACGATACAGATACCTTAGTAAAAGGTAAAGCAGCCACGTTACAGGCCCGGGGGAGGGGGGGGGGCAGAGGGTTCCAGGAAGTTAAAATTCCCAGATATCGTGACAACGGCACTGGATGGTGGTAGTTTGTCAGCCTTACGCACCGACCGCCTTTACCCCTAGGAAATACTCCTGGTACTCATTTCTGTGAGAGGCTGAGTCGACCCCACGGCCATAGTGCGATCGGAAAGATCTTATGTCAATGAAAAATCCACTGACACTAGCTGGGATCGAATCAGCGGCTTTCCGATTTATAGCACAGCACCTTAACCACTGTGCTACCGCAGTCCCACAGATATCTTAGTATGCATTCTTATAAACTGGCTAAATCTTATCTCGAAATCAGCAAGAACAACGCAAAAGCAAAACACGTGCTTTTTGAACATCTGTGACATTTATTTTTCTCAGACAAATCTCTAGCTGCCTAGCCCGAAAATGCATTTATGCATCAGGTCAAGGTTGCCTTAACATGAATCCAAGTAGATAATAATTAGGGTCTTCTGGGATATGACGCCAAATAATTCGGAACTTGGACGCGGTGACTAAGAAAATTAATCTTTCCTGAAACGAAAACAGCCATAGTCTTTCAGCTGGCGGAACCCTGTTGAAACTGAAAAGTACATCCACAGAACTAGCGAAGATACAACATGTAACTTCAGCACGGGGACTGAAGTCTTCCAACCCAAAAATAAATAAATATATATATTAATCGTTCTCTGCCCCTCGAGTTATTTTTGTTTCCTTCTGCTGCTCTAGTTCCTCATGACAAATGATTTAGTTTAGTTTGCTGCTGTACATTACCAGGAACTACTGCCCTCTAAAGGACAGAAACTCCAAAGAATATAAGACATTCTTGTCGGTTATATTTCCGGGCCATTGTGTGCATGAAGATGGAAAACCAGCAACGACACAATATTAAGCTGTCAAACGTAACGGGTTATCGACCCAGTCAGAGGAGCCTTTGGGAATAAGTTGGAGACCTGTCGTCAGTGTGTTGTGTCTAGCATTCGGGGAAGTCCCGGCTCCGATTGTACGGTCTGCAGCGTTGGATTTAACCGCTCTATTAGGACAGGAGGAAATCCCATGATCCATACCGAGGATAACTGCATTTCAATTTCAATATCTTTTTTTTTTTGACAGGATAGTCTTTTGTGTTTCAGCACCACGTAATGGTTAAACGTTGCGACATTTCGGAGAAACGTACTGTCTCCTCTTCAGGGTAACTGAATTGGTTGGGACGGATGCGAATGTGATAGGAAGGCAACGTTTCTGTCAATTGCACACAGTAGAGGACAATTTGACGTAGTTTGGCCGGTCACAGATACGGAGGGCGGTAAGATGGGACAGAACCATCTCGAGCCTGTAGGAGTTAAGTTTTCAAGAACGGTTCTTTTCCGTGCTGGGAATCTTAAATCCCATGGCTCAAAACATTCACATCCCTCTTCCCACACTCCGTAGCTGCGACCGGCCAAACAACCTCAAATCATCCTCGATAACCAACAGAAGTTATTCTCATTATAACTTTAGCACCCACTGAAACCAACTCAGTCACCATGAAGATGGAGGCAGTAAGGTCCTTCGAAACATTAGCAAGTTTCACCAACTCACAGTCCGAAAGGCCACAGAATCATCGTCTGATCAACTACTGTCGTGAGAGGTGAGAACTTCTTTTGTGTGGTTCCCAAGTTGTTGACCTATATAATGACAAGCGAGTTCGTAGCATTCAAATGTACTTCAGATTCCCGTCAATCGCCGAGAACGTCAATGTATGTCCGTAACTCCTTTCTGACTTGGGCACCCGACACGGCTACTAGAAAACAACTACACGGCACAACAACTATTGCGCAAAATACTATCAGAAATGCGTTTACTGTAGGAGCCTCCTCATCTGTACAATACTCCCTTTCCAACATCCAACAGATGCATTAAACAAGCAGAGGGCAGGAATGGAAATGTGAATAGGGCGAAATGGGATGCGAATTTAGAGCACCGCAACAACATACAGCTAGCTGAATTCAGGAATCTGAACTTGCGATCCGTCCTAAAGCTCCCGCCTCCTCCCTCCTCGCTACAAACACACACAGACGAGCGCACGCACGCACACACGTACACGCGCGCACACACACACACACACACACACATACACACACACACACACACACACACAGGCACAAACAGAGAGATTTTCAGACAGGCGCAGCCCATCGACTCTAGCATCTACAGCATCAAACGTTCAACCACTCAGTCTAGGGAGCACTGAAGATCAGAGTGAGGGAAAACGATAATTGCACTTCAGTCTCAAATATTTCAGAATGGTTCGCGTGAAACACTACGAACTTGTGACCAGTACACTAGAGAGTCTGCGTAAGAATACGGACTGTACAAGGACCACCCTGACACAGATATTTCCTGTTTTGTTAGTGCGCCAAATCAACTGTTGGAACACTATGCCCCTCCAAAATCACCGTTCAGGATCGTGCCTTATCTCATTCCATGCCACATAACCCGAATGTTTGGTACAGTGTCATATAATAACAGGGATACCGTTTAAGATTATATGTGTGTGACATCGTTCTCACTCCTCTCCAATGAAAACAGCACTGCTGTCGTGATTAATTAGTGACAGCTCAGCGTTCGGATTGTCTACCTGCAGGATAAAGATACACTTAATTCACTCTTTTAAAGGGGAACTACTGTAAGAAGATAAAGGTGCGAAAGGGATGAAAGAGGATGTGGGACGAAAACACGAAAGTAATTATTCTTCATTAAATTTTAAATGTTATTTTCGACTAGTAAATAAATAGCCAAGTATCTTCAGCTCTACTACCTCAGAACGTTAGTGCTGTATCAGAACCCCCCCCCCTCCCAAAAAAAATTCCAACAGATTTCCATGCAGTCGAATCCACCAATTTAGAATACGCAGACCTAGACACTGGAAGTACTAGAAGGTTGTAGAAAATTACACAAAAAATGCATCCAAATCTGTCCTTTCAAACAAAAGCATATGTTTATTAATATAATGCTATAGGCATGTACACTCATGTGTAAGACATCTTAGTTAGAAAAAAAACTGAATGACAACCTGGGTGTAGTCGGAAGATAATAATAAACTTGGTAATTGTAATAACCTGAATAACCTGAAGATGGCCACTTTAGACCGAAACGTATAGTTATTTACTTTGCTAATAAATACCATCATCTAGCATACAATCATAGTTATGTTTTCTGACTGAAATTAACTCACCATTAATAAACTCCATATTAAAGAAATAGATTGTGAGGATACTGAATAGAGAGAGTTTCGTAAATCTTCGTTTTCTACAAAAGGTGGAAAATTTTTATTCACCAGATGAGCCACTATCATCTCCTCATGACAGACTCTATTTTACTTACAGCATATAGAGTCATAACAATGGCGATCGAACAGTTTACTATTATTCGCGGAGAAAATGTTAGGATGGGCGTTTTTAGAAATCAGAAGGAATGAACCCATTAGCAGAGGAAGTCTAGGATCAACAAAGAAGTGAAGAAGTAAAAAATGAATTATGGATTAATTCCATCATAATGATCCGCATTACAGAAATAAATGGTAGAAAAATGTTCAATGGGATGGAAGAAACTCTTATTGAAAGACTAGCAGATTTTTTGGCGCGTGCGTAAAATTTCGAAAACCGACTCTTAGCTTCGTTATGTCTGTGTGCTTGTCCATCCGTCCGTCCGCAAGGAACAACTTTGCTACCAGTTGACGGGTTTTCATAAAATTTATGTTTGAAAATTTTTTGAAAAATCTGTCCAGAAAATTCAAGTTTCTTTAATATCTAAATTCAAGTTTCATTAAAATCTGAAAACAGTAACTGGTATTTTACATGAAGACCTACGTACATTCGTGATAATAATCATGCTAAATTCTTCATAGAATGAGAAATATTTCATGCAAAATTTGTAGAGAAACTCAAAACACACATTTTATGTTCAAAAACTTTTCTCCGAAAATCTTGCCATTTTTCAGAAAATGAAAAAAATATGGTACACCTGGACAGGCCACAGATGGCAATATAAAGCGGTGCATGCGATTTGCATGCTGGATAACTAAGGCTACAAACACAAACTCGGAATATTTAATACTTCTTGCTTGTGCACGGCAACAATGGTCATGCGAATGCGCCTCATTGTTACGTTTATACTTACAATGCCCTCTAGTTAACATTTTGAAGCCCAGTAGTAACCGTGCATACACCTTCCTGCAGTCAGTATTATAAAACTCTATCCACAAAGGGCATTTCTGCATTTCGTGCTTTTCTTACAATAAACACTGCCTCTTTCTCTAGCAGCTTGTATAGCAGGCACGGACTGTCTTGTCCGCAATTTGGGAACAGAGTTTTTGACATAGACTCTTTACTTGGGTAAATGTCGGTCTTCAGGGAGTTAATGGTGACGAAACAGCCCACAGGGCACAATCATTGAAGTCCATGACGATGAGAATTTATCCCTTTGAGCAACAGTCGTTATTAAAGTACCGCGCCTTTTAGCATCACGAATCTCTGTGCTCTCCATACACAACATGATTATGTGCTTCTATGGTCTCAACATGACAGTGCTTATTTCCCGGTTGGTATTCACAAAAGAGGCGCACTGTTTTCTGTGAAACAGAAAATGAATTTTTAATATTATTTACATGAATTCCGGATATAAAGTATCGAAAGAAACTAGCAGTCTGAAATTGTACCAAGCATGTGACTCGACGACCAAAGAGCCCTCAATTGTGTAGACCGACCTGTAAGCTGCAGTGAGATCGATAAAACAACGACCTTTCATATAGAACATCCGGAAGTACGCCAAAACGTGGTAGTCATTTCACAGTCATACGAACACAAGCATGGCCACAGAAGGCTTACATTATCGACCACGGAGCTTTGCAAACCAGAATGTCGTGTTCCCCCACACCCCTTTAATTACGTGTTATAATTTACCATTGGTGTTTTATTAGGGACAGCGGCTACTGATACAAATAGAATTACAAACCATTAAGGATCCCAAACACGTTATCCCTATACAAATTTTGAATTCAAACGTTATGTCAACAGTATCAGTTCAGGTCTCATCATGAGCGTACAGAACGAAATCACAACAAAAAAAATGGCCAATAAATCGTTCGGAAACGTAAGAGAGTTAAAATATTTTGGAAAGGCAGTAAAAAATAAAAATTATATTGACGAAAAAATTAAAAGGAGATTAAATTCCGCTAATGTCGCATACTGTGTTGGTAGTTCGCGACACACACTGGCAATTCAACGCGCATCGCGACAGTTAGAAGAAATACAACTGCACACAAATGTGAATTCGAAATGCTTTAGAGTGACTTACAAAAATAAAGGGGAAGGAGACACGCTTATCGACACGTACAGAAGAAGGCCGGTCCGCAGTTTATTAGACACGTTTTATCAATTGCTTCGGTTATTCTGCGTCTGTTAAAGGATAATTACGTACAATGACAACTTTAAGAACTGAGAAAGGAAACCCATTATGAAGTGACAATCCTTGCATTTTCCAGGTGGGACTGGGGTAAAGACGGTAGTGCCTACCGCGATAGGTGATCTCCAGACAAAAAGTAACGCGCGTGACCGCTTCACCTAACCTGAAATAAAAAATTTTGTTATTTTTAAATATACTGAAACACTGGACCCAGGTATCTATTAGACATCTACTGAAACCAACCCACAATACGGTTTAAGACCATTTTTTTCATGGGTATTTTTGTAATCCTGTGGTATTCACCTGCACCAAGGGCAAAGTGTCAGAAACAGAATTTAATGAGCTGGGCAATGTCGACTTAAGTGCAATGGGATCGTAAAAGGGCGGGTGAAACACTGAAGAAAAAGGTCCCGATACGACAAACATTTCCGGTGGTCAACAAAAATCATCCTGCTCTTCATTGCACTGCATTCAAAGGCATACGCATGTTGCGGATGTTGTCCGTTGGACCTTTATCCACTCCTGCACCTTTCTTATTTCATCTCGCCCAATCCGGACCTAATTTTATCAATGAAGATTTTACGGCTGTCCCAGATAAGCCGAGTGCAGTATTGATAAACGTCGCTATGATATACTCGATAGCCAACCAGAACGCCGATCATCAGCAGTTTTACCCTGAATCTTCTTCTCCATTCTTATAAATTCCTCTGGTTCGTACAGAATTCGTAAATATTGCTTTCATACGTCAGCTATCCTGTCTCATGCAGCTATCGGCAGATTGAAATGTCGCTCTGCCCTATATTTCGTTAGCCTTCATACATTCCGAAATCCCCCACCCACCCCCATAAAAAAACCCCACCACAACTATCGGCACAGCGTACTGTAGAAACGTGTCGAAGTATTATCACTTATCACTACTCAAAAGACAAAGAAAAACCACTTCGTAAATACTACAGATATTTCATATTGCTGATGCCCACAATCATTTTTAAATGTTGCCAACATCATTTCTGAGGTGAGCCATAGTTGTTTGCACTTCATTACTTTCCCTCGAACACACTCGGTTGCGTCTTCAGACAGTAATTAACATGAACTACGCGTAATCTCTTATAATTAAAATGAATTTTCTGTCCCAAACCCTCTGTTACTAACTTCTGAGAGACACAGGTGCAGAAAAATTTCATAATTCTCTGTTTCCCACAGTCACTTCCCATTCTGTGCTGTCAAGAAGTGAGAGAAGAGGGAGCGTAACAATCCGACATATATTTTAATTAGAGCGCACCCCTCAAGCCACGAGTATTTAGATCGCTGCGAGCCTACAAACAAATGGCAAACCAGCTGAGCTCACGAACTTCTCCACCAACCAAAAAGTCTGTTCGATGTAACATTTACACATACTGAATACATTCCAACACATATTATGTTATTTATTTCTCTAATTTCGGCTTATACAATACACACACTACTGTAAAGACCGACAACACCATCACTTATATTTTATCGTGTTGTATGCAAGTGATCTTGATATACGCATTTTTATAATCCCTGGTACTGTCTCTTATTCACAGCCTAACATGTTGCATAATGTATATTCAGTCACTGCGAAGTGTAGCTGTGACTGTCCCTATTTGTCTCTAACACATCTGTCACAATGTATAATGAACTTCAATTACCTGCAAAGTTTAGGTCAATTAATTTTATTACAAAGCATTATGTATATGTGTGTGCACATGTGTAAACTATCTGTGCTTGGGTGCTGTTTATATACATCTTCACCAAGTTTCAGACCACGTCTTCCTTAACACTGTAAAGACTAAATCTGGGTACACGTCACGTTAAGGCTGACGGTCAACCAGTCAGTCATGCAGCCAGCCAGCCAGCCAGTCTTGTCTCAAGACCAGATGGTCTGTGGGTTAAGCAGCACGGTCTGTCAGCCTGACGGTAGTGCAGTTCCGTCCTTTGTCATACGTTCCAAAGACCAAAATAAATCCATATCTTACTCGTACATAAAGTTATGCATCCCGTTATGCTGGAATATAAATACGAAGTAAAGAAATAGACTATAAAAACACGACCTTATGAAATAATGATTCGGCCAGCTACATGTTTCGATCCCATGGTGTCATCATCAGGCTGATATAGAAAAGTATTAAGGAAGTAGACACACCATATTATGGAAGAGAGATCTCGTTTCTGACAAATTATGTTAAGTACAGTTTCTGTATATTCATTTCATGATTAAAATTTGTGGCAATGGCTATTAAAATTAAAAAAGAAGTCATTTTAATTTTAATAGTTATTGCCACAAATTTTAATCCAGAAATGAATATACAGAAATGTACTTAACATAATTTGTCAGAAACGAGATCTCTCTTCCACAGTATGCTGTGTACAATTCCTTAAAATTTTTATATATCAGCCTGATGATGACCCCATGGGGTCGAAACATGTAGCTTAATATAATCATTATATCACAAAGTTGCGTTTTGATGGTCTATCTGTTTACTTAGTACAAAAAGATTCTGTTTTGCCTCACAAGGAACGAAATGAGCTTCCATTAGAAAGACAGAAGAGCCAATGTATCGGGAAATAAGAGCTGTGTCGTGTGAGAATCATGAAGAATAAACAAATACATTCTACGATAAAATTCAGAGTTATGGCGTTAAGAGTGACAAACCACAACACTTTAAAGGGTTAAAACACGTCCTGTTCGAAAGGCAGAGACGAAAAACGCGTACAACAGAAGCTTAGCTGAAAGACTTGTACTGCAGTGACCATTTGGGAGAACTAAGTAGCTACGGTTGGGGGTTAGTATTACAGCACCTGTCAGAGAATAGAGGTGTAAGCGGAGATTCCATTAAACTGGCACTGGATATGGTCCAAAAGCAAACGCCTGTGAACAAGCTAATAAACCTGTCGGTTGCATAGAGTGCCTATTTTCTTAGACATCTCAGCAACTGTCATCTACTCAAGAATGACTCTTCTCCATGCAGTTAAACCACGTACACTAACAACAAACTATAACACCGAGCCCTGTCATGCATCCTTGCCCCTGCACAGATTCATTTACCCAATAGATGTCAATTCCGGAGTCAATTGTGGTGAGCAAAGTCTGAGGTTGAAATTATGCAGGACGTAGTTCCCACGCCATAACTTCATTCCAAAGTTCCGATGGACGGGCTTATTGATTCTATCCATCGTCCTCAGAGAACGAAAATACCGAACACGAATCTGCAATTCAGAATTATTAATGCAGTTTCGAACCACGCACGGCACTTCTACGAGGTGCTTCATAACAATGCATAACATTGTTAACGCTGCATACCACTTCTTACCATCTCATTTATGGCGGAGGGGGAGGGGGGGTTAATGGCGACAAAATATTTGAGGAACGTGGAAGACTATAGTTTCAAATATTCCAGTCGGTATACCCAGAATGCCTTAAATCTTACAGCAAACTGCTTGCAAAGCATTTGTAAGGCCAACTGTTACACAGCCTGTTAGAGCGGGGTATTACCATCGTTACAGAAAACTCCCACAAAACTATTCTGTTCTGAGAATGGGGCATCCCGTAAGGAGAAATGTTTCAACCGCCGCACATTCGGTCCCTCATTGAAGGCCCGAAGACCCCCCTCATTCGGACTTCTCTCACAATCCAGTACAACGCTGGAATATGGTCCGCGAACATTTGTTGCCCTGGACAGGTGGGGGGGGGGGGAGGAACGATTTTGATATAGTGTAATGGAGTTCGCAGGGGTAAAATCCCGTTACCACTAAAACATGCCGTCGTTTGGTGCTGACAGAACAAGTGGTTTCTATTCGCACTGCTCGCCTACATAACCACTGGGTGCGTCGAAAAGTAATGAAACATTTAGACTATTCAAGATCATTTGACAGTCCACGTATCTGTAACTAATTACAGGCGATGACCCTAAAACTTCACATAACCCAGAATCTACATTTTACAGCTGTCATTCGCAGTGAAAGCATGTTGCGGATTTCGTCTTGCTGAGATACGACGTCCCCTTACTGGGTAACTGGTTACCGACCTTTTCGAGACAATGTAGTGGTTTCGTCTTCAAAGGGCCAAAACGTTCAAGAGCATTTTGACATTTCGACCCTTCAAAATCAGACCATTACGTTGTCTCGAAACGTCGGGAAGCGATGACCTGGTGAAGCGGCTTCAATTCCGTTACACCGCTGCGAAAACCCTCAAAACTTGCAAAAATATTGACTTCACAGAGACAAAAACATAGGTATTTCCTTTTTTACTATAAAAAAAGAAACCTTTGTTTCGAAACACACTGAGATGTGTATCTCGGAACTTTACTGTGTCTTCGTGCACGTGATACATGCTAGTTTGGTTATAAACACACTACCGACAGAGATACGGCCGTATAACTGTTATATTGATTGTTGGCGGGAGAGGGCACTACAGTCTGTGTTATCATTGCATGACAGCGATTTGGGATGATGTGTGTAAATTTCCACAAGCCAAATGACAACTAGAATCGTCTGGACACACTCACCAAAGCCAAACCTGTAAATTAAGAGATCATAAAGCCAACTGGCTTCAATTTCGGACACAGATATCACCACAGTCTTCACTGCGCAGGCTGATCGGCATGCATTCCAGTACTTCACGTTTAAACAGGTTTTGTCAGTGCATATTTTCTGCTACTCCCAGTATTTGTAATACAGCATAAATGTAATGTGCGTGGGCCAGAAAATGGCCTGCAGTGTTTACCGGGTCACGGCGGCATATCATTATACGTTATACATTAATACTAACATTCCCGGATCTCTAGAATGCATGGTCTCCCCTATTACATGTGCAATTCTAATTTACCTAGGGGCTGGCCGCTTGTAATATCGGTTAACAGGCACAATGTCCGATACCCACAAGTGCCACTAACGAGGTGTTTGAAACACCTGATAATTGGTGATTAACAATTTTCGTTACAACAGAATAACGACTTCTGATATCGTGGGGGCGTGTAACTGTTGTGGAAACAGGCAACAGCAGTTTCGCACGCACCTTCCTCAGAATACGCCGAGCTCGCAACTGTAACTGTCTTTTCACCAGTGCCCAGCACCCATTTATTCATCTACAATCATCGGCGCTATAAGCGTCGCTAGATACGAAACACTGAAATTAGAACGTGAGAGAAAAAAGTAGCTGCGCATGTCAGTCCCTCAATTAGCAATGTATGCGTTCCTTCTACCTACGAAATGCGACCCGAAGCCTAACTTCATAAACATGAAGCACAAAATATGAACTCTGGAGAAAAACTTATTGTTTCACGCATTCACACTAAAATATTATACAGTTATACGTTGTGTTACTGACAATATGAATAGTTTTCATACAAAATACGCCCAGATTCCCATTTCACATAAAAGGAAGCGTCGTGCTACTTGGGTCCATTCTTTTCGGGCTTAGGAACCGGAAAGTGAAGTGGTCGCTAAATGTAAGCACTTGACAGTACAGCAAGTCTCGAAGCGCTTCTGTCATACAAGCCTCTTTCTCTCTCGCTCTTGTTATTTTCTCACTCACAGTCAACGGCTTTCTGATTTTGTGCGGCTAAGTCAAATTTTTAGAGATCAAATTCAAATACCTTTGACCGCTCCCCATATTGACAATGCTGACGACAGGCTATTATAAAAAGTGACACATACAAGTAGAAAGTATATGGGTTTCTGACGTTTGTGAGACCGTGCATCATTAGGACAACGATGTAAGCAACCAACAAGATGCAACAACTTTCGTATATTGATCTTTTTATTGATCTATCTGAATCTGCTCTACATGTTTCGGGCGACAAACTCGCCCATCTTCAGGAGCACTTTTGGCTGTATATACAGCTTTTGGTACAATGCACCGATATTGCTGCCGGCCGGTGACAAGGTTGAAATCTCACCGGTCGGCAGAAATATCCGCGCATTGTACCAAAAGCTGTGTATACAATTAAAGGTGCTCCTGAAGATGGGCGAGTTTGTCGTCCGAAACATGTAGCGCACATTCAAAGAGATCAATAAAAAGATCAGTAAACGAAAATGGTTGCATCTTTTTCGTTGCTTACATCGTTGTTAGAAAGTATAGGTACTACGTGGCGGGCAAATATTCCTTTCTCTCTCTCTTGATTTGGCCCTCGTGCACAAAAGGTTTCTCATCACTGTATTAAAATGTATGGTCATTATTTTACATGACAACTACCGGTTGCCACCTTTTGCCGGTTCGTTAATTAATGTAGTTCCCTCACGCGACAGCCCACACAGCGGCAGTGTCGGCGGGGAGTGACAAACAATAACTGTCAAATAAAGAAATTACCTTAGTACCTGCCCTTCTTCCTTGGGTTTTCCTCAAATGCATTCGAATAATAAAACCGTTATATTAGGCGCATTCAAAAAATTATTACATAATGCGTATAAATAAATGTGCATTACATTTCTATATGTACATATACAAAACTTCTATTGTAGGTTTTTCTAAGCGACATATTGAAGTATGTGCCACGAGAAAATCAAACACAAAATTAACCATTATTAAATTCACGATTCGAACATGAAAGTTTTACAATATTTCCAGCTAAGGCAATGCAATTGCGATAAAGCTTATACTAATATCAAACGCATATCTTTATGCATTACATCACATGCAGACTCGTCTTCGTGTAACAACGCTGTGAGAACAACAAGTCTCATAAAACACAGTTGAAAACTGACAAAAGGGTGAGTACCCACAGACAGCTTTATGCACTTGATTATTATTAGTGTCTTTAAGCTCAAAAGGGGGGGGTCATTGCGGATATTAAGCAAATTAATTGTGTAGGCGCGGCCTTGATTGAAGGGCTGGAAGACTCTTGTGGACGCAGTAATAAACACAAGGCAGAAATTTTCTTCACATCTAAGCCCCTAACAGTTCTTCAAAGAGGACTCTGCCCTAGGGAGTAAGTTTGTTCATTATTACTTCATGCAAGACAAGACAATTTTTTTTTTCTTTAGCAAGGATAAAATGAGGGGCCGTCTGGTGACAGAGCGTGCTCTGTGGGTTGCCCCGTTATCCCTTACGGTGGGACTTAATGCAAACTTGCTAATATGAGATCAGAGGCCGGTGTTCAGTGCAGAGGAAATTAGAAGCTGGAATTCCCTAGTGTCGCCTACCTGAGCAAAATGAGTAAGCAAAGCTGTAGCAGCCACTTCCTCCCCAGAGGGAGTCCTCCAGACGCTTCCCCAGACAGATTGTACTCCAACCAGCCTGAAAACCGCCAAACTGGCCCTAACGTTTCTGCGTTGCTAAATGGCCCTCTGGTAGCGGAACTAGAACGTTCAGCACGATTAACAGTAAAGCCAATTCCATTAACTTTTCTTCCTCACAGTCTGCTTCCAAAAGATGAAATTTACGATAATATAAACAGCCAACCAGATGCAACAATAATAATTTTATTAATAACTTCAAGTAGGCAGCATCGTCGGTGCTTTATACCACGAGATGTAAACACAGTCTAGTGCTCCTGCGGATGGGCGAAATTATCGCCTGAAACATGTTGAGCTGATTGAAGTTATTAATAAAATGATTATTGTTGCATCTAGTTGGCTGTTTATATTATTGTATCAATGATGCAAGATCACACAAAAATCAAACGAAATTTACAGACGCTTCAGAGGAACCTACTAAGCCAGTCTTCAAGGCAGAAGTATATAAAACGCCGATATGAATAGAGTAGTTTCCTCCGAAACGTCAGTCAACGTTTACAAATCAACGCGGTGGCACATCCCATTAGAAGTGCCGTTCACAGCCACTGCCGTGAGAACCTAAAATCTCCAACGCAAAACTCATGCTAAGTAATTAAAAAAATCAAATTACAAACTTCGTACCGATGATCCTCAGCCATGTAAACCTATTCAGTAGAGAAGAGACTTTTACTTCGACCTCCTTGTTTGTGTACCGATCTACAGTGTCTTAGAAACTCGACCACTCAGTAACAATATATGGAGTGAATTTCAAACATTTATGCGAGTTTCATTCCCTCCACAACGGAACCACAGCCAGTCTCTTGGAAAATTCCGAAAGTTGCGGCTCCTTATCGCCCCCATATAGACTCTAGGACTGTAGGGTCCGCTGTTCCCCTAATTCGAACAGTCCTTTCCAGCACACCTCAAGCCCTAAATTGCAAGTTTTCTTAATATAAACAAGTGCATAAGGCAAGTTTATCAAAGATGGTGTCAGTACTTACCACATGAAGGCAGGAAGTACATAGAACGCGTTTCAAGTTTTTTGACAGGTCTAGTGGCGGAATACTGTTGCTAAGAAACGACGGGCAAAGGAAAGTTGTTCTCTGGAGTACGATCAAAACTTCCCGTAGTGGAACACGGGAGAGGGTGGGTCGTATTGCCTATAGAACAGTCTGCATTATGAACCAACCGCGTAAGAACAAGACAGGATGTTCCGAAACTATGTATCCCAAAAGGACTGATAATTGCAAATTGTAACAATTACTACTAAATGCAAATACTAAATTACACAGCGTGAGATAACTAGATACAGACATTAATTTTCTAATACAGTCGGATAAGGTAAAGAAAGGATGTAAATACCCATACATTCTGAATGTAAGAACTAGATTAAGATCATTAGCTGTAGGCTCAGGCCGCAGTAACTCTGAGAGAAGAGACCCTGATACCCAGAACAAAAGAGGATGCTTAGGCGCCAGTCTGGACGACGGCACAAAATCCCGGTCGTCGAGCCCGTTGGAAGTCTTTTTGCTGACTGAGGTACCGACATCTTGTCTCTCGTAAATGATTGTACCGGTACATCTTGAGAATCGTAAATGATTGTACCGGTACATCTTGACTCTCGTAAATGATTGTACCGGTACATCTTGACTCTCGTAAATGATTGTACCGGTACGTCTTGACTCTCGTAAATGATTGTACCTGTACATCTTGACACTAGTAAATGATTGTACCGGTACATCTTGACTCTTGTAAGTGATTGTACCGATACATTTTGACTCTCGTAAATGATTGTACCGGTACATCTTGACACTCGTAAATGATTGTACCGGTACATCTTGACTCTCGTAAATGATTGTACCGGTACGTCTTGACTCTCTTAAATGATTGTACCGGTACATCTTGACACTCGTAAATGATTGTACCGGTACATTTTGACTCTCGTAAATGATTGTACCGGTACATCTTGACACTCCTAAATGATTTTACCGGTACATTTTGACTCTTGTAAATGTTTGTACCGGTACACCTTGACTCTCGTAAATGATTGTACTGGTACATCTTGACTCTCGTAAATGATTGTACCGGTACATTTAGACTCTCGTAAATGTTTGTACCGGTACATCTTGACTCTCGTAAATGATTGTACCGGTACATCTTGACACTCGTAAATGATTGTACCGGTACATTTTGACTCTCATAAATGTTTGTACCGGTACATCTTGACTCTCGTGAATGATTGTACCGGTAGGTCTTGACTCTCGTAAATGATTGTACCGGTACATCTTGACTCTCGTAAATGATTGTACCGGTACGTCTTGACTCTCGTAAATGAATGAACTACAAATATGACAATATAGACAGGTGACCGAATCAAAGTACCGACAGCCAAGATGAAGAGGGTCTAACCAGAGCGGTGAAAGTATTGTATGTTCGCTTCCTAACTTCAAACTCGTACGCGATTGGCTCCATTTAATCTGCCAGTGACAATTCAAGGAGACGGGATAGCCCAGGTAGTACGGTGGCTAGGCCAGTACTTTACAAAAGATGATAAGCTTATCACTGGTGGTAAGCGAGGAAATTTAGGAATTATTTTTTTCCAATAATTAAAATTTAGAAACCTTAATTGCACTACTGAAGAGTAGAGAAAAACATTTATACAGCGTATATCAAAATATTATTTCACTGTTCGAATATAAATACAAACTCTCATCTGTCGTCTATTCCCGTTAAATTAGAAACGTAATTTGAATTGTGAGGTTTCCATAGCGAAATATCCCGGAAGACCATTATCCTGAAATTAGGCATTAATGTTTGCAGTACCTAGTGGTTAACGTACATGTTTTGTATTGTGACAGTGGTACACGAGAAAAAAAAAGTTTGAAAAGCGCTGGGCAATGCTACGGAATAAATTATCGAGGAATCGTGGTTCGGTTTCCGATAGAGGTAAGAAATTTTCCTCTCCTTTACAATGTCCATAGCGGTCTTGGGGTCCATCCAGCCTCCTACACAACTGGTACCGCGAACTCTTTCCCAGAGAATAAAGGGCCGAGAAGTGGATCTCACCACTCGCCTCCATCTTAAAATGAGATTAATAATAAATGGAGCTAAACCTCCATTTCCACATACGCTTCCATGGCGTGTACAGATACAACTTTAGCTCAACAATATTGCCTGTGAAAACAGTGAGTTGACACGTACAAAATATCGTTCCAATAAATGTTTTAGATACATTCAAATAAAATGTAAGCTTAAGTCAGTTGACACATTGATACAGTCGAGGGAAATGTCCGTTAGAACAGTAGACTGAAATAAACTGAAAAATAACCGAAAAAGGAAATAAACATTTCGTGCAAGACCTTATCGTACATAAGGTATGTAGAATACGGGATAATGTTCAAACTAAATATGCTTTATTTGTGCCAATTTTTCTATGTATCATCGCATCTTATTGGTATTCCAGCCCATCAGACTCGACCGACGCAAGTTTGAACCACACAACACAGTTCTACCACACTTTGTAGAATAAAAAACGAATACAGGCTACAAGAAGTCGATTTGTGTTATAAAATCAGAGAGAACTGATTGTATAGAATGCTTCATATTTGTCGTCCCCTGACAATTTTCGACAAGAAATTGCTGTTTCGTTGCACACCGAGCTATTCCATTCGTTTTATTCTTCCTCTGTCAACATTTGTATCTCCTTCTACTCAATATTACAAGTACATACACCTTTTCCCACCTGCCTTGTGTTTTCCTATGCAAACACTCCTGCGGCGCAGAAGCTTCTGAGATCGCGAATTGAATTCTGTGGAAGAAGCACTCCGTGGATTAAAATTAAATTTTAGAAAAGAAAGTGTTAAAAAGAGCGGCATAGAAATGAACAGAACATTTAAAACAAGACAGGCAATGTAACGTATAGACTTCACAATGAGGTGTGTTCTTGCAACCATTGTTTCAGTGCAAAAGCAATAAATATTACATATTCTGAGTTTGCATGTGTAGCTTTAAGTATCCAACATGCAATGCGCGTGCCTCATACTATATTATCGTCCGTGGCCTGTCTGGTTCTACCATATTTTTCCACATTATCTCATAATCGCCACACTTTTGGGGGAAAAAAGGATATTGAACATAAAATGTGTGTTTTAATTTTCTCTATAACTTCTGTCTGAAATATTTCTTCGTCTAAGAACTGCCTTAGATATCATAAATATATATCGGTCTTCATAGATAGTACCCGTTATTCTTGTCAGACTTTAATAACACTTGAAATTTCTCTACAGATTTTTCAAAAAAATACTCAAATAACCATTTCATAAAAACCGTTCAGTGAAAACCGAGTTGTTTCAGGCGGGCGGGCGGGCGGGCGGGCGGGCGGGCGTACGGTCCACATGAGACAAATAGTCGCTTTTTGCAATTTTGCGAACGTGCCCAATGAATATCTAAGAGCCAAATACCGTTACTGCTCCATCAATATAAACAGAAAAATACATGTCCAGCGATGTGCGATACGAGATGGAACAGTTCCAAAACTTGCTACCAGCACAGACCACCAGTTTGAATGCATAACAGTGCTATCGATGGCCAAGGCGCTAGTCGTTGACATGCTGCAAACGCACGCGGTTTCTCGAGCTACCGCCGTAGAATGTGTTCAGTTCTACTGAGTTCTGACAGCCGTGTACACATGTACATGTACGACCACCCGAGTTCAGGTCTTTTCCATCGTCAACAGTCTCGCACAGACTGTAACACAACCTTTCTCGAACTGCATGTCTGCAACCTCACCACCCTTCGTAACCACCCCCCAACGTCCAGACCGACTCTGGGGCACACCCAGATGCCGAAGAGTAAAACTGACTGCTGTCTCCATCTTGTGGTGGCGCCCAATTAAGCCCAGAGACAAATTCTTGCCTCACACCCTTTGGGTAAAGTACACACCCTTGGGGTAAAGTACACACCCTCAGACTTTATTTCTTCAAAGCACATTTATTATTCACCTCGCATCTAACACTGTGCCATGCAAACCTTACCCTCCCTACAGGGATTCTGAACAAAATGTACGAAATTTCCTTTTTCCATGTGCGTTCTACATGTCTCGTCCACCTTGTCCCAAATTTCCTAAGACCTGAAGATATCAGTCCGTAATCGAAACTTCTAGTGTTTAAAGAATAAAAAAAGGGTTTATCTAAGGGAAATTATGCTTGTTTATGTTGATTTAAGTAGGATTTATATCTCTACTTTTTTAATATTCCCCTTATATTACGTCCTGACAATTCCTAAACAAGTTGCCCGAAAATTCTGACGATCTTTGTTTTTCTCTCGGGGTAAGAGACAAGTTTTCATGCCCAAGTAAATCTACAGGTGAAATTAAATTTTTCTATTTTTCAAACTTTAAATTACTAGGCAGGAGAAGCCATATTAAAGCGTATTAAAAAGTCCTTTTACCCTAATTTTTTACCACTTAACTTCCTTTTAAATATCATTCTGACTTGTTACTGACAAACCAAACTATCTGAAAGCTTTTTTTTTTTTTGACGTTTTGCTGACCGTGCATCTCAGTATATTTATCTCAGTATTTAACCAACTTGATGCACAAAATTTGTTTCACAATAAGTTTTATTTCATGCCTCTACATGTTTCGAGC
>Ga0131853_10004473_pt1 | contig 25058 bp, 18 predicted proteins | sample TergutLab28metaG_FD_92764 | JGI IMG/M metagenome (GOLD analysis project Ga0131853, IMG submission 92764) | Labiotermes labralis P1 segment gut microbial communities from Petit-Saut dam, French Guiana - Lab288 P1 (version 2) (version 2) | ecosystem: Host-associated > Arthropoda: Insects >...
CTATTAACACTGCATTCCAGTCTCAAGGACATTAGCCCTGTCGCGTGACACATCAGCTGTGCAGGTTGCAGTATTTGGAACCGCAAGAAGCCCCCACTTTTCTCTGGCCATTATCTCCGTAACTGTTCAACTTTGGATATAGGTGTTTTGGGTTATATAGGTATACTTTAACATACGGAACACTCTCCCGAAGTCTTGCACATTCCTCCTGGGACATCCTGTATATATATATATATGTGTGTGTGTGTGTGTGTGTATTTCTTGGCCTTATACAGTATATATGCCAAGATCTTGTCTGCTAACTACATGTAAAATAATTTCCTTTTACACCTCTTGTATATGACCTGATGAGGGTTACTTGGAGTAGCAGAAACATGACTGCAGTCCACTATTGCTACATTAAAGTTGTGTATTGACAGATTATATTATTTTATGATGTATTTGGGAAATACAATGGGAATGCCACACCTTAAAGTGAATGCCTTTACTTGAAATGAGTTTTGTGTGTGTGTGTGTGAGATTCTTTAAGATGTATTGCCGTTGGACATAGGCTGTTATTTGTGTCCATGATATTCACTTTCGTGAAGGACAGCTTCAACTAAATACAAAATCTAGGTATTGTAGGTGTAACTGTTGGTGACTCTACCTTGTTCTCAAAATGAAAATGCAGCAAAATGACAAGTTAAAGTAGTAGACTCAGGACAGCAACTTGCACGTGTCTGAACCCTGCTCTTGCGATGGAGCCACTGAAGCTTGGAACTGTCCGAATTACTTTTGTAGAAAAATGGCTGGGTACAAACATTTTACAGATGGTCACAGAGGTAACAGAGATCTATACCTGTAAATGTTTTGACACAGATCTGAAAGAGAAGGATAAAATTAGACATACAGTAAGACTTCCTTTCATCTGGAAGCTGATATACTGAAAACTGTGATATTTCAGCAAGTGAAGAAAAATGAAGTCTGGAAGTTTTGGCATTGATAACATCCAATAAATATAGTGGTTTTGTGCTTTATCTTGTGTTATATGGGCTTTATTCAGCCTACTCAGGTATTAGATTGGCTCCCAAAGATTTCCAAGATGATTAAAAAAGTTGCTGCTGGTAAAGTGAAGCAAATAATATTAAGAATTTCTCAGAAACTTGATAACATAGATGGGGACCCTGATGTGCCTAACTAGAAGATGGAGATACCCAAATGGAATATTCCTGTTACTAATTACACATCCGACATCTAGGACCAGTAACACAATTTACCAGGAAGAATTTATATCTAAAGGTACTGTTTGATAATCTGGCACCTGTCATGTCCTGTGGGTGCTGGATTAAAGGAAGTCTACTGTATAAAATATCTCCTTTTGATTGTTTCATCATTACCAACTTTGGCACCACTTTAAGCGTAAATGTCCACAGACTGGTATTACATTTTAAAGTTGGGTGATACTGACCACATTGTCAGTCATCAGATTACCATCCTGCAAGTTACTTTTCTTCGCAAAACTGCTGCAAATCATTCAGAATAAAATGAGGCATCCCGAAAATTCCTATGGTACAGACAGGCACAATTCTTTGTCACTGTCCACCACCATTGTTGAACAGGAATTCTGTTGCGTCACTTTAGCTTTAACACCAATAGCCTTGTACACAAGCAGAATGAATGAAAATACTGCAATCAATAGTTAGTGAGTGAGTGAGTGAGTGTGTGTGTGTGTGTGTGCACATAAGTTATCCCTCTCCATGCCATGAAGGCAGGAGTATAGGTATAGCTCCACACATTCTTAACCTTGGTACTAGATGGGACTGGTCAACTTCATGCCCTGGCTGCTATACCCCAGGGGTAAATAATCCTGGTACCCACTGTGTAGAGTCTGGATGGGCCCCTGGATGTTTTGGGAAGAGAAAAATCTCTTGCTCCATCCAAGAATCGAAACCCAGATCTTCCAGCCCACAACTTAGCCACTACATTGACTGTGCTATAACAGCTCTTTCTGCCTGTACACACACACACACACACAATGTACATATTATAATAAAAACAAAGAGCTTACATTCCTTGTATAGTGTATGTGGGTTTTCAAAATCCTTACAAAGTTTAAGTATGAACATGCTTCTCTTGTATCTTTCAAACAGTATGAAAGACCCTCAACACTATCTGTGTCTATACTACTGTGAATAAATTAATTTATTAATGTTACAAACAATTGTTCTCTGGTTATAACAAGATTTAAGACAAAAAATTGCATAATAAATTACCTCTACATTCTCTCATATCAGTATCAGGTTAATGCTGCTGAATATGTTTTACTATTTTCTTCATGCAAGTGGAGGGTACCTGTTGGCCTATTCTTCTTTCTAGGGTTACTTATTTTGTAGATATAAAAGGTTCACTACATTAATTTAAATTACATTACAATTGCACAGCAGTTGTGCCATGCAACTGTAATCAACTGATAAGAGGCTATTTACGTGAAAATGGGAGTGGTAATATATTTTACGTGACACAACTGAGCATTTGTTCAAGAAATTTCTAAATTTTGTAGGGCAATTCCATTCTATCTGTAGACATAACATATTTAATTCTTACCATTATAGCAAACATAAACATATTATATTCAATAATACCAGTGAATCTCCCTTATTTCATTTCTTGATGTTTTTGTTCCCCTGCATTAACATGGTCAAGTTTTTTGAGAGAAAAAATAAGCAAAAATTCTTGATATCTATAGAGATCACATCCATTAACCACAAATTTTCCAACAAAAAACAGTTGCCCCGTTCATGATCCAAGCTCTTGAATACAGTTTTCAAACACAACTTGAAGGGGTGAATAATCATATCGGATGATGATGATATATGTATCCAATAAAGTGATTTAGTAATGAAAATAGACATGTTATTTCCAGGTTCCCCAAGCCATTTTTTTAAAACTATGTTAAGTTTGTGGAAATATTTCATTTGCCCAGGTATGTAAATCCCATGCTTGTAAAAGATGAACTTAAATTCTGCTCCTATGAGAAACTGCCATTCTTATACTCAACTAGCCTGAGTACTTGGGTAACTGGTGGCCTCAGCAAGATGTGAAGATTAAATTCTTCAATTTTTTTTTGGGGGGGGGTGTTATTTTATGACATTTCAGTAAAGTACAAACTGAGACTACACAGTGTTGATGGTAGGACAACTGGTGTATTAGAATAGATTAGGAAGGAAGCAGTTATGGCCTAAATGAGGTGTAATTCCTTCATACACCTGTAGAAAACCATGAATAATCTGTCAGGACAGCTGGTGTTGCAGGACAAGATTCCAACCTTCCAAATACAAATTCAGAAAAATACTGTTACACCAACATACTCAGTTCCAAATGTTTCATATGTGTACTATGAACATCTAAGAAAACATGCCAGGAAACAAGTAAAATAACAACAGATGGAATGCATTACAAAACTTTATGAAGCCAATCACATAATCATAAGTTTCCTGTTTACAACACAGCACCATAGAGCACAAGTTTCAACCTGGAATACAGGTCTAAAAAATACGTATTTCAATGAACACTAAACCACATGAACTTCTGTTTAGTGCACGTTGCATGTCAGGCCTATCCAACTACTGTAGGACTCTGTACACATTCTTAATGATTATTTTACTTCAATATTTGCTGTAGAATTATTTTCAGAATGGTAATAATTCCTGTATGTAAATACTGATAATCATGGACATTATAAAGGTGCACATTATGCAGCATAATGCCCAAGAGTGACACAGTGGATTGGCCTGCTGCAATCAAAATGAACTGCAAAAATCAGTAAATACTCTTGAGGATTTATCACAATTTGACCCAGCAAAAACACTGATTACAGTAACAAACTAATACTTTGGCGCATAAAATACACAAATACTTACATTACAAGGACAGAACAACCCTGAAAGGAATATCAGGTAATAATAACTCATACACTGATAGGATCTTCTTGTGGGTAAAGCATACCATGGTTCACTTATTATGTGCAAGTCTAACTTCTCAAATGATAAGCATGAAAATGCTGGGAACAGAAGTGTCAAATTTCCATGTCTGTTAACCACTGTTGAAATATAATGTACAGAACTCATTCACAGAATTAATGTATACATTTTAAAAAATTTCTTGCAAATACAGCCTTAAATATAGAACCTGTTCAAATGAAGTACATGCACCCGAATATAATTAACAGTTGAGAAGCTGCTTATAATTAACAGTATCAAATGCTGGGGTGCACACATTTTCTGACAATCTAGTACACAGCTCAAAATTATAAGTGACATGAAGCAAGTTTCACACTCTGGAATCACAAATATTAGCTACCAGTGTACAAAATTTAGTTGCCATGGCAACCTGGTGCCTGGGATATGAGCAACCCTAATTAAACGTTAAGTTACATCTACACTTACACAAAATGCATCACAGTCATTTCAGATCCATTTGATTTTATATGAAGGACACTAAGAAGTTAAAAATATGGAACCATAAATCAGTATTACAAGGCAATTTGTTAACATTGTTCTGTTGTCAAATCAGGTTCTTGTCAGAAACAACAAATGTAAACAAAATGTTAGTTGCTAAGCCTGAAAGGAAAAGACCACTTCACAGACAAAGCTATAGATGGAAGGATAATAATAACGTTCTTAGTGCCTGGCTGTACAGGTAGGTTATGATAACAATTGTAGCATGTTGAAGCAGAGAACTATCAAGATATGTAGCGAGTAAAAAGTCATGCAATTCAGTGAAGTGATACCTGCTGAAATCTTCTGAATGGGATGGAACCTTAATACAATGGCGAGCAGATGTCCCAATGGCTTGTCAGGCAAAAATACTAGTGGCCAACAGACTGGCCATCTGTTGTTAGGGGAATTAAAACAGACATAAATAGTATGTAATGGTGTGGATTTGATTCATGTGTCTTAGGATAGGGTCCAGTGGTGGTGGACTGTTATGAACACTGTACAAACTTCACTGCAGTTGTGAGGTCACGATATGTTTTAGTATTGGTTGTCCACATCAAATTGTAATTATTCATCATGTCTGACAATGCACACTAGTGCTACCAAACACACAGGCCAGAATGTATCCATTATCTACCAGAACAAAACTGCTTAATTCATTGATTCTAAAACTATACTCCTGTTGAAATAATAAACTGTGTGAGAAAATCTGCATCAGGCAAAATGGTCAACTGTAACATGACTCAATGAGTGCACTTACAAAAAAATGTGTTACTTCTGTTCCCAGCTTTACCAATGTATAGATAAAAGGGCAACATCTATTTGGCATTTTCAGTTATTAGTATCAAATTCTTTACACAGAAATTAAATATAATTCACAGTAAGTCTTACAATAAACTGGCTTCCTAAATTATTCTCTTGACCCAATGCCTGATAGGTTATACATCTGAAAGCTTTCAATTGAATATATCAACTGTGCATGGATGAAAATTTGTTGTCTATACATCTAAGAGCTAAATGAGATAACATGTAAAATGCCTGCACAATTTCAATGATAGTCTTGTATCCTGAATATTAGATACTTTATACAATAATACATTCCATTCAGTTTTTGTGAGCAAATGTTGTATATACTTGTACATGATGGAACTCCTATACAATTTTCTTACGCATAATTTGCGTTCAGTTCTGCTATGGACAGTCAGCTATACTTGATAAAAATATTATACTGTGAAAAGTGTCACAGATTTATAATAAACATGAAGAAGTGTGCTACTAGTAACATTGCAAGTTTGTGTTTTCATCGTATATTCACACTGTTCAAGAGATTTCACTTCTCCCAATAAATAAGAAAACATCACCAAAGATGATAATGCTGGCCTCTGCATTTTCACCCTTTTGTTAGTTATTTCAGTGGTAAAGCAATCACACTGAAAGCAAGAATTCTCAGCCCAATTCCCAGCCAAAATGATCAAACTTTTAAGTGGGACTAATAATAGTTGACAGCTTTCCAGTTACTAACACTAAAGTAAATGCACATAATGTGAACGAAAATTCACACGAGTGTAACCATGTCAGGAAAAACAATGGCAAATTTAAATTCACAAATTATTACATTTATCATCACCACATAACAGGATAATAAAATCAATGCTGATAAGATACACTTAACCACTGCATACAAAAATATCAGATGACCAACCTGTGTTTCAAACCCAGAGAGCAGTAGGAAAAATACCTTTCCTTTCAAAGTTTAAATTAAGTACACCCAAAACTTTTATACATATTCTGTGTTATACTTTGACAACACCATGCCGAATACAGAGGATAGGTGGACAGGCAGTGTACCTACATTAACTCTATTTCTTCATAAAATATGAACTCAGACAGAACTTCCTATTTCACGTACACATAATCATCACAGATAGGACATGCCATTATTTATGGCTTTCCCATGTATGCAACATAAAAGTCCCATAGTTACTAAAGAAATGTGACTGTGAATTCTGTGTCCTATATCATTGCTTTCCAACTAATGGTCCATGGCTTACTTCATGCTCATATGCAAAGTAAACTTCACATACTTCCTCCCCCCATCCCCAACAAACACACACACACTTTTTTTGAAGAAGATAAAAAAAGAACAAAGAAAATAGTATTTCACACCTAGAAACTTAATTTTTGTTCTCTTTAACAAATGAATAGTCTCCCACTCAAATTTTGTGGCCCCTTTCACAGGTCTCATTAAGTAAGCCAATCATGTTTATGAAGAAACCTTCTCCGACTACCAGCCGAGTCAATTTGAAATACAAGTCCATTTCACAGACCAGTTGTTTCTATCAGAGATGACGAAGGAGTAATAAACATTAATCCATACATTCAACTTATGATCCAAATTGATGTAGCCGACTGCCTGAGCTTTTACTATATTTCATTAACTGCACAGCATTCATTTTACACAGATATGGTTAACATTTCTTTCTGTTAAATACTAACATGGCAAAATGGAACACCTCTCAAATATATTTTAAAAATCAGTCATACACAACATATAATGCTAGTGACAGATACATGCTTGACTAGCTACAATTATTTTGGGGTGACACATCCCATTTGTATTACCTGTAGGAACACTCACATGGCAGCACATCTCCTTCCTCTGTCACACCACATATTCAGTGGCTGTTTCTCCTCACAACTCTCTCTCTAACTCCAGTCTCTGGTCCATGCTCCAAACCAAGCACTGCTTTCCATCACAGCCAAGCCAAGCCAGCTTTTAAGACTTTAATAAACATTATATATATGTTGGTACTGTAGTTGTCTCTCCATACAACCCCACAGTACTTCAATATATAAATTTTAAAGTATGACTAATTTTTAAAATAACTGTTAAAACCGATAACACAATGAGGATATGTCACTTCAAAATAACCGGGAAAATTCTTGATGTACATATTTCATGTGTCTTGCATTAAGACTAAATTGCAAGAGTTCAATATAGTTGTACTAAATTACCAGTGTTAAACATAGTTGTTTATAAAATCTCTACAGTTGTAATACCAAATTATACTGTAAATGAACTTGCTTATATATAGGGACATTACTTTATCTGACAGCCACTGCACCTAGTCACTTCATGCTGATTTGCTGAACTTATGAAAACCCCTCATAACTTCAACGTACAATAAAAAATATTAGTTAGATGTGACATGCTGAGGGAAAACATTTCCTGCACCTACTTTATATATGGCGAGTGAAACCCTAATATCAACTGTAATACACCGCACTAAAATGCATGCCCCTCCCTTCATAGCAAACTGGACTTGCAGCCAGCACTGTACAGCATGCAGAATGGTCTGAGCAAAGAGTGGATGTTGTCAAATACAATAATGTTCTTGTATATATAACAGAAAAATTTAGATCATTTGTGCTACACAAGCAGATGAGGAACTTATCCCTGGGGAAAACCACTGCTGCTTTACCAGTTTATATACCAAACAAGGTCAGGAACCACTGCCCTGTATAAGCATAAACTACATACAGAGTACTATAATGCCTGTCTGTCAAACAAATGCATGGGACTGTGTACATAAGTTGACAAGCATGGTCAGATTGTACGAACAGCTTTTCCCTGCCTTCTCATCCCTCATAAATCCAAATACTGGTTAAGACAAAGACTATGAATCTTACAGAACACCACAGTCTCTGTTCACACAGGATATAGAGCAGACACGAATTAACTATACACCTGGGAGACTAAACATGTGCTACCACGCTGGTACACAGGACACTTCTGTCCTCATCCTAACTGGTCTTTATTTCAAACTCTAACACTAAGGTGTTACTAAGGTCAGGTATTTTCATTTGCAGGAACCACATGTATTAAGAGATAACTACTCCATTTCTTATGCCACAAATCTGCAAGTATTGCTCCTCCCATTTTATAAGCGTTAAAACACTTTTATAAAATGTGAACTATTCCAAAACAGTTCAAGTTAGTTACACATATAAATCTAAGATTACATATTCTGTTTCATAATGGTAAAGAAGTGTTACTCAAGTGAGCTTATCTTCCCCTATTTCTCACTTTGTGTCATTAGACTCTATTCCAAAATGAACTTTCAAATATTCAAAATGTAACAGTACTCCTTCCATGCAGAGAATGTCCACAAACTAAGACAATTTTCATACTAAACAGGCTATATTACCATACCGTACCCAAACATAACCCACTAGGTGACTATAAAAATATACAGAATTTGTGTCATCCTATGAACCTTGTGAGAGCAGACATACAGACCATTCCACCACCACACTCACTGTGTGCATTTGTGGCATCAAATATTTGGACCTACTAACTGTAAATTTTGTGGGGCAACTGACTCAATTCTGCATAAACATCATGCTGCTATCACCTAACATAAACAATGCTCAATAATTCTTGCACCACACTTTATAGTCCTTCTGCAAACCTAGCAGTGATTATTTTATGTAATAATCCCACTCATGCACCAATATATGTTAACACCACTTATTCACACTGTCACTCTCCTACAAATTTCAAACAGCAAGGGGCCATCCTCAAGGAATACTGATACATTTCGTGAGGAGGATCAACAAAATATGCATCCAGATGCAAATGTCAGATTAAACAGCAGCGTGTTGTACTCGTATGTTGCGTGACAGTTGATGACTGCCACGCAACATCAAACATGCTGCTCCTTAATCTGACATTTACATCTGAACACAGTTGCAAGTTTGACAACTGCCACATAACATACAATATGCTGCTCTTCAATCTGATATGAACACCTGGACATGTATTTTGTTGATCCTGCTCATGAAATGTATCGGTACTCCCTGACGATGGCCCCTTGTGGGCTGAAAGATGCAGGGGTGTAACAGTGTGAGTACATACACTCTGTGGATCCGTGTGTCATGGAGACAGTAAAGGTAAAGCAGTCCCATTACAGGCCTGGACAGGCCCAGAGAGTTCCAGGAAGTTAAGGTTCCCAGATTTCGTGAAAACAGCAGAGGATGGTGGTAGGTTGTCGGCCTTACGCACCGGCTGCCTTTACCCCCCGGAAATACTCCTGGTACTCATTTCTGCTAGAGGTTGAGTCGACCCCAGGGCCATAGTGCGATCGGAAGTATTTATGTCAATGAAAAATCCCCTGACACCAGCTGGGATCGAACCAGCGACCTTCAGATTTGTAGCACAGCACCTTAACCACTGTGCTACCGTGGTCCCGTCATGGAGACAGTAGGACATGGAAAATGTCACAAATAGACAAAAATACAAAATCACAGTGTAAAATACTACAAATATTTTACAAAAACAGTATTATAAATCATTTTTACACACAAAAAATTATCCGCATACTACAGGAGCGTGTATGTAGGTATTTTCTTAACGCTGCTTTAAATTTTGCCATGTCATTCTTGAGGTTTGTCATACTAGGTGGTAAATTGCTGAAAATTTGTATGCCAGCATAGAATGTACTTTTTTGAAAACAAGATAGGTTAGCATTTTGTCTATGAAGATGATGCTTATTCCTTGTATTAATATTGTGTACAGATGAATTTATTTTAAAAATTTCCTGATTATTGATAATGAAGATCATTAATGGACATATATATTGGCATGCAACAGGTAGAATCTAATTGTTTAAATAGACTACTAAATGAGGTTCTGGGTTGTGCACCAGCCATAATTCTGACAATTTTCTTTTGTAACATAAAAAATCTTCCCACTGTTGGAAGAGTTACTGCAAAAAATTATTCCATAATTTATAATGGAATGAAAGAAAACGTAGTAAATTAATTTGAGTGTTAATGTTACTGATATGGACCATCGACCTAACAGTATAATATTCTCCACTATGCTTAGGAATCATTTACTCAGTATGGTTTTTCCAAGTCATACGGTAATCAATTTGTAAACCAAGAAATTTTGCGTTCATAGTTTCTTCTATATACTTTTCTTCGTAACCAATATGGAATGTAATGTAATGTAGCATGTGATAAATTATTTGTTATGAATTTCATTACATTTGTATTATATAAATTTAATACTAAATTATTGGCAGCACATCATAAATAATCATACACGAGAAAACTAAAGTGGTATTAACATATATTAGTACAATAGTTGGATTTTTATATAAAATAGTGACATCAGCATGGATATGAACAAGATAAAGATAGATGCGAATGTTCTATTCAAAGGAAGAGTAAATACAAATAGTGTGTACCAAAATGCACAAGCAATTCAGTACCATGATATATGTAAATAGTATAACCTGAGAAATAAAGGTACATGTAGGAAAGACACATATTGCAAACAGCAAAATGTGACTGTGTAAAACCTCCTGAACTGGGTTTGGACAGTTCACCAAACAGTGAACATGTAGCCTATATGGACTTCCCTCTACCCCAAGCTTACATGATGGTATACTGATGGGGAAAAAAAGGCTGATAACTGGCAAGACATGTCATGTGACTTTGGTCTTAACAAACTAAAACTGAAAAGAGGCAACATATATAAATGTAAAAGTAAACATGGAAGTGTTGTGGACTACAACATAAATAAGGATTCTGAAAATATGTCAAATTAAATGACAAACAGATACTTGATAACATCATTTTTATTAACCAACATTTGTGCGCTATAACAGTATATACCAAATCACAAACTAATTTCTGCTCCAATGCATTTTGGCATTTACTGATGCCATATTTAGGGAGTCAGTCTACTGTAATTCTCTTCTCAACACATCTAGAGAGTGATTCCACAAGCAGTGCAGAGTAACTATACACACTTACTAACCATCCCTTGTAAGACAGTACTTTAAAATCAAAGATGCCAACTGTAAAATACCACTGAAGATCTCCTGTCATATAATCATAATGTTCATCATCCCCGTTGTGTTCAATGAACTAATAGAGAGGAGTGTATGTCCTAGTCTAACACAACTTTATTTTATTTGATGGTAGAGGTGTATTTACATTTACTACCTAAGGTACAGCTACGTGTTTCGGCTCTTGATAATAGCCATTTTCAGGTTGTACATGAATCCTTAGAAAGTAGTTATACAAGATTTAATATAGGCTGTGTACAGTGGGGATGTGGGAGATCCTAAATGCCGCCATATTCAGAAAACCCACATTCACGGACACCATCATACCTCTCACATCCAACCACCCCACGCAACACAAATACGCTACCGTTAGATACCTGTACAACAGACTCAACTCCTACAACCTAAACCAACAAGAACTCAACATAATACATAACATCCTACATAACAACTCCATCCCAGTAAAACAGCACAAACCCCCAACCCCCAACCAAGACAAACAAATATCTACCCACACCACACAAAAATGGGCTAGCTTCACATATATTGGTAAGGAAACTTCTTACATCACAAATATTTTCAAATGTATGGACCTCAAAATCACATTCTGCACCACCCACACATTAGCCAACCTACTTCACACAAAAACTATGCCCATGACAAATACTCCCGTTCAGGCATATACAAACTAACTTGCCCCGACTGCCACAAAGCGTACGTTGGCCAGACAGGAAGACAATTCTCCACCCACTACAAAGAACACAAGACAGCATGGTGCAAAAATAGCAATACCTCCAATTTTGCTAAACACCTGATAGAGGAAGCCCATTCATTTGGCCCCATGAACAAGATCATGGAAATTATACACTGCCACAAAAAAGGAGCACACCTCAATACAATAGAGAAATTCCATATCCACACTGAATTTGCTAAAAAGAACCACCTCAATGACCCCCAGACAGTACTCTCTAACGCCATCTTTGACACCCTCATAAAGGCCCGACCGACCATTAAACCCAGCTACTGCCCAACCCCCAACCCCCCTTACTCGACTGTAGACATTCCTAAGCACCCCAATAGAAAGGACACGAAATATAACAGCACTCCGTTTTCCATCCTTGGGACCGCAGGCAGCCCATAACTAACACAGAGGTTGGAAACACTCTGCACTGGCTCGTAATCACCACATATTCACAGACACCGACTATTATCAATGATATTCAGTTACACACAGACCATGTCCGCACAAGAAGAATAAGTTCACCAACAAAGGATTGTGCTCATCTACTCACCCAAATTCTTTAATCCGGAGGGACGACCCATTATAGCATGTGCTACACAGCACAACGCACACACTACGACCCAAAACTGTAAGTAAATCTGCCATTTATACAAGTACATATATGTAGACAATATTTTAAATACATCGACTAAAAATGATTATCCTATATCCTCCACAGGTAGAACCACACTAGGTATGGCTCATTCTAACACGTTCCGAGGAACCAGCTGACCAATAACACACAGCGGTGCATCAAAGGATGGTCCTCCTGCCCCACTCAATGTCCAGCTATAACTCACACATAGACTGTGAACCTTCTGAAGCCCTTCACTCAACTGTAACATATAACTCAGCATAATGAGAAGAACAACATTAAGCCAAACACTTTAGTACTACCTTGCGGCACCTTATTTTAGTTTTAGTCTACCTGTTAGTTTTTAGTCAATGTACCTATTACAAAAACTAAAAATTCCATAATCTTGTATATTGTAGCACAGTACATATGTATAGGACAAGTATTTAGTGTACATATATGATAACATAGACCTAACTACTATTAACTCAAATATACATAATAGCAGTTACACCATGTACCCACCCCCCAACCTCCATGAAACATACGAGATCTCGTGCCCACCTCATCTCCCACATCCCCACTGTACACAGTCCATATTAAATCTTGTATAACTACTTTCTAAGGATTCATGTACAACCTGAAGATGGTTATTATCAAGAGCCGAAACATGTAGTTGTACCTTAGGTAGTAAATGTAAATACACCTCTACCACAAAATAAAATAAAGTTGTGTTAGACTAGGACATACACTCCACTCTATTAGTTCCGTCATATGTATGTCTAGTTACTGATAAACATACACTGTCAACCACAATAAATTTTATTCTTGCTACATGTTTCGGTCATACTGACCATCCTCAGGCATTAAATACATATTTAATACTCAAACTAAACTGCATACATATAGAATTTGTGAGATCTCACAAACTGTACAAGTCATATAAGTCAACAAGACTAATAAAATTTGTTGTGGTTGACAGTATACGTTCATCAGTGCTTAACGTGATGTACTACAACAGGATAAATTATTAAAAAAAAGTCTATAGCAAAACAACTAAAAGTTAAAATATTGTAAAATCACTTAATATCACTGATGATGGATCACGTGCATGTGGAAAATGTGGATGCAATGGCATCCATACCAATATCATCAAATGTGTGTGTGGGTGTGGAGACCATACACAATCCCGAACAAGTAATAACAACACAAAATTAACAAGACTGCACACACTGCAGGATTGTATATGGCCTCCCCCCCCCCCACACACACACACACACCTAAATGGTATTAATATAGATGCCACAGCATCCACATTTTCCACATGCACCTCACTAATTCAACATCAATGACAGTGACTTTACATGTTTTAACTTTTAAGCATTTTATTAGACATACATATGACTGAAGATCTGCAAGTTTTAAAGTTGTGCATCTGTGATTTAAAACCTCATTCTTATAACAGATGGTAAATAAGTGCTTATAGTTACACCATGCCACTTATAAAATCAGTCTCTAGATGTGTTGATAATTACAGTTAACCGACTCCCTGAAAATGGCATCAATAGATGCCGAAATGCGATGGAGCAGAAATTAGTGTGTGATTTGGTATACACGGTTGTAGGGCATGAAAATTGGTTAATACAAGTGATGTTAGAGAAAAAATGCATGGTACATACGACATGAAAACTGATACTTGAAAAGTTACCACAGCTGGAAATAAGGAGGAAGAAAAAACTTTTAACCTCCTAAACCTCAAAGGGCATGCCATAGAAAATTCTGAGTGCAACTCAGGGGAGCATCCAGGAGTAGGGACCACAGCCTGACAGCACCCCCCCTCACCACCATCAAAATTTAGAACACACGTATTTTGTAGACACGATGGCATTGAATGTTTTATGTGATTTACCCTTTAGCCGAAATTGTCCACTGAAATCGGCTCATGACTGGTACACTGGAATTTAGGAAAATAAAATTAAAATGTAGCATCCTTTATATGAAATTAAAAAAAAAGACAAGATTAAACCTTGTGATTTAAATTAGGTCAGTTCATCACTGTACAGTGTTATGGTACAGTGACACTTATGACATGATTTTGTAACATTTTTTTAACCAAACATGCATTATACATAGCCTCATGGTCAGTACTCTTCCCCCCCCAAGTGAAAAATATCAGCTGTACACCTGCTGAAACAGGTGTGGAACCTACTGTACGGAAGAATATACAAAGCCAGACACAAAAGAACAACATACCTGCCATAGCAAACTGCTGGCTTGGCAGTGAACCACAAAGAGCACTGGCCCATGTAAGGAAATATTTATGTTGCATGTTCCAACTGGAACAAAAAAGCACATACATCTTATCAATATGAAAACGAATCTTACATCGTATCACCTGAATCCAAATTTGTGAAAACACTACCTGCTTCTGGGAAAACAACAGCCAATAACAGTGATAATGTGAGAAACTCAGAAATGTGCAATTTTGTGTTTGTCTTACAACAAGTTGCCTGGAAAATAAATTACACATATAACATTTTCAGAGATTTTCCAGTACTGTCATTTGTCAGAATGGTTCCAACACAATTTAACTTTTAGGTGACTTGGGTGGGCACTTAAATTTTGGCACAAAGGTCATGAAAAGTGTGAGTCTGATGTGAACAGAGAAAAATAAATCTGTGAAATAAACAGCATTTTGTGGAAAGTAAAATGGAGATTTTGCAGCATGTCTTAAAAATGCAGTAAATTTCCTTGTTGCCTAAATATATAAAATAGGTTTCTAAGGGTTTATTCCTTTCTGTTTTCACATATGCAAATTCAGGCTTTCAAGATTTTAATCATCAAACTTTGTGCAAAATTACATTGTAAAAATATTCATGTAACATCTGCTAGCTGTGTCTATTAATTAAGCTGTCAGCTTTGGTAGATCAACAATGCCATTTTCTCTACTACAGTATACAACTTTCTCAATTCTGACAGATGCTTCCGAGACAAAAAATTATCTAGCTGCCTGTATGCAATAGGAAGAAGTGGGTTAAGACACTTCCTCTTTTATATTTTTATCACTAGTAGTATTTATGAAATCCAGTTTAAAAAAAAAAGGACAGATCACTAATAAAATGCCATTACTAAATGAGACCCCAGACACTCGGATGAAGGACTTAAGTTTGATATGATGGCCAATGATACAATGAATACATGGTACGTGTTGTTACAAAAATTAACATCAGGTTTCAGGTGGCAGGCTGGTAAAACACTGCCACATGCCGTGCAGGCTGTTACAAGATACACACTGACTGGTCCATTCATTCTTTCAAGGCTACAATAAACTGAAGGATTTCATCAGACATATTACAATTTTACACTGACACACAAGCAAGGGCCCTCATTGTACAGTATTCCTCCAACATCCTTCTCCTCCACCCTGGGTCACAGGCACACAATTTTCTGAATTACATGTTTCCTGGAAGGTGGACTGACCAGAAGCGACCAACATTTTGACATATCCCTTGAAGGCTATAATGTGTAACAGCCAAATAAGAACAGCATGTCCAATTATTATAAAGATAATGGCAATTTTCCATGATTTTTTAATGCAACTTTGGAAAGTATGAAATCAACAAAACCTGTGTCTCAGAGCACTGTAAAGAAGACATGAACAAAAGAGCTGTAATCCACAAATTATCAACTTCAGTCACAATAAATTACTTACAATAACTATAACAAACAATATTTCTCATTAATTACAAGATCATACTGACTAGATTTTCTGAGACACAATTATGTTGAATAATATCAGATGAGACTTGTAACTCACACATTTTCTTTTTTAAAATCCAGCTTTGTATAAATATCTGGGACAGTTCAAAAAACATCTTTGTACACCACTGCTACCAAAACAGTACAGTCATATATTAGGCACTTCAATTTTTCTCATTCTGTTGTCGGGTGCCAATATATGAAAAAACGTACATTACAAGTTTCAATATATGATTCAGATACACACACATTAAACAGTATGACACACTGCCATAGTGCACAGTAGATTCAGTTCAAACAACAAACACCTTCCACTCATCTACTGCCAAAAATGAGAGTTAAACTTAAAGCATGGGCATACTCTAGTGCTACAGTTGCTCATCTGTCAAAGTACCTTGTCTTATTGGAATAAATGAAATCCAATTCCCATACATTCTTCACTTATCACATTACAAGGTTTGAGGAATCAAAATATGTACAGATAATTTACACTGTATGTACACTTAATACCAAAAATGCCAATTTAAACTTTTGTCTTTATCTTCATTACATGGCTGCATGGCTGACATGCAGGTAAATATCAACCAAAAAATGTATTAGAGAAATGTTAAACATTATGGTGTCAGCAGAAATATGAAGAAAACTGCATGACTGCATAACTTGTACTGTTCACCAACTATCATTAATACAAAGATGAGACAGATTGAGCATGCAGCATGTACATGAAACAAACTCCTCAAAAGACCTACCTGTAGATGTAAAATAGATCTAAAATAAGGACAGAGTAAGGGTGGGCTGAATTTATCAGTCTTATGATAAGATCCAACAGTGGGCTTCTATCAGAATGGTAATGAACCTTTGGGTTCCATAAAAGGCAGACAATTCTAATTCATCTGAGTGAACACCACCTTCTAAGATATGACCCCACCAGTTAGCTAACATCACTATTCTACTAAATATTAAGTTAAAGCAACTGAAAGCAAGATGACATATTGGCAATTATTTGAGATACTTCAGCTAACATAATTAATCAACCTTTCATCAATTCAGGCAAAGAAATTAACAAAGAAACAGGTATAATGAGATGATAAAAGCTGCACTAGCAGGTGAGGTCCATTCACCAATAGCACCACACAGACAATCTTGCAACTACAATGTTAGTATGTTACTTATCAGTTAGATAATAAAAGAACAACAATCTTATGGACACTATGAAATGTACAGCAGTAATGCATCCAACCATAATAAAAAAATTCAGAGATTCTTATCACACTTTTACAGATGCCTTTACACAAAATTAACCATACTCAACACGAATTAGGTTACTTCATGCTGTCCATTATCACAGTTAATTGTGATCACATGTAATAACCTCATCTAGTTCATCAATCCTTAACTCCCACAAACATATTGAGTAATTAACCATTTTTTATCACATGTTACAGGTATTCCTACTCTTTTGGTGGCTCAGGTGGAGGTGCTTTGCAAAAGCAGTAAGGACGTAAATGATGCTGTGTGTGTTCTATACAATGTGCAGCTGATCCATAACGGTTGATCCGGCTCACATCCGAGATCTGCAAATTAGAACACCATGAATTTCATCAAGCTTAACCCTTTAAACCCTAGTGTTTAGTATAGGTTTAACTTTTAACAAAAAACTCTGCTTTTTTCCCACACAGTGCATGTGCTCCCTATGACTCTCACAATAAACAACAAGTCTTTCCTTGTACAGCTTTAACCAAATGGTCTTTCCAATGGAAACACAGGGTGTTCTCTGTGAAAATAACTGAATTTTAATTTTTGACTTCAAACGATTAATTATGGAACTGACCCAATATCAACCAATAATAAAGTGATGTATTTTGAATCCCTACACTAGATTACACAAATCAATGAACACACGAAGCTCAATCACTGTGTTCTGAAACAGAACTTCTAGCAGTGCTGTACTTTGTGGTCACCACATGTATTCAAGTGCACCAGTCATACTGAGTGTGACATGTTGCACAGTCAGTCTGTGAGACTCAGATCACACATCTGGATGTAAAGCTTTGACAGTACTTTTAAACAGCCAGTTAAAATATGAAAGAAACTAAATTAACATCAGGAAGAAATAGGACATGTTGCATGCATGAGACAATGAGCAATGCACAGTAAGAAACCCCAAAGAGAAGAGACCACAGATGAGAACTTAGCACGGGTGGGAAGATATTAATTATATCTTTAAAAAAAAAAAGATGTAGAATGGATTCAACTGGAACAGGATAGGTTTCAGTGGCATGCTCTTGTGAACACAAGCAACAATCCTCTGAGTTCTATGAAGGATACAGAATTTCTTGGCCAGCTGACTACTAGCTTCTCATGAAAAATACTACCTTATCAATTCTGTTAGTAAAGCATCCTACAGAAGGTACAAGAAGTTCAGTTTAATTCAATTCATGTTCATTAACGTGCCAAGTAAACAGCCAAATGACTAATTACAGAAACAGTACATCATACAAACATAAATAATAAAGAACAATAAACAGGGTAAATATGAAATCTACACATACAAAACATATGTCAGAAAATTTAAATAATTTATTAGCATACCTTATAATATGAAACTAATAATCAAAACAGATTGAGTATTATAATTTGCCTTTTCAAGATACCTAAATCCCTACAGACTGCCAAAAATAGACCTATTATAACTTCAACTAAAACCCATGTTAGCTAAATAATTCAAATTATAACTCAGGTTAAACGTGCTTCTGTGTTACAATATTATTCAAAATCTAATTCAGTGACTAAATATATGTCTACCTTCTAAAGTTCAAAGTCAGTAATAAAAATTCAATGTAAAACTAGCACAATATATACAAAATTAAAAAAATCCAATATATATATATATATATAACATACTTACAGGTTAGATTTCATATAAGAACAGAAGTTTAGACAGTTTATGAAATAATGCAGTAGTAATACAATTAATTATATTTACTGAGACTGAATGTCCAACGAGATTATTGCTATCACCATTGATGGCAGTTGCTGCCAAAGCATATCAAGCAGGACAGTTTCAAAATTTAAATTCAAAATGAAGCAAGCTAAAGTCTCTAAAATTTAGATTTGGCATCCCCAAGATAATAATGCTATAACAGATCACCATACCCCATCATTTGAAATCACAGTTTCAAATAATACAAATTGCTTTTCAACAAATAAAAGAAAAAAAGTGTAACTACAGCAAATGTGGCTTGTCTTACTTTAACAGTAAAGCTGCTGTACGTGACATCATACTTCATTGAAACTTCAAACAAGCCACCACCCGGCCTTGTTGAGACTTTCAGTTGGTATACTTCCTGTGTCACTACTGTATGTGCCGATAAGTCAGCCACAAATCCATCAATGTCGGCGTTCTTGTGAAATCTCAGAAGTCCTTCACTGGGTACCAACTTTGCTGCCCACTGAATACGTTCCAGTTGCAGTTCAGCACAAGCATTACGGTGTGACTCTGTCAGCCTGTCAAGAACAAGAACAAAACCCACAGAATATGGGCACAAATTAGTACGTGTTAGACACTGCTATGAAAATAGATCATACCACATTCCAGATATAAGTAAAGAGTCAGCAGTTAAACATGTTCACATACAGTTCACCCAGACTCTCTGTCAGTTAACAAAATGAGTTAGTGATGTCAGCTATATTACCAATTCTCCAACAAAAATATGACAAAAGATTTCAAGTGAAACTATGTTTCATTCAACAGCTCTGAGTACATCAAGATAAGCAGTAAATACTGAAACATGAAAATTCCAAGCACCTGGCATGACAATATAATATATCTGTGACACATTTTACTACAATGGGCAGAATCAGAAATATACAACTAGCTACACTCATTCATAATTGTGGCACAAGACAGAGGTACAGAAGTAAATGATAGACTTCACTCTCTGACTACTTTAGCCCCAGGGAAAGAACCCCTGTACCTATTGAAGAAAATGATGGGATGGGCCCTAGAGATGGTCTAGACATTTTTGAGAACATAAAAATTTCCTGTTCCTGCTGGGATTCAAACCCCATTTCACCCAGACTGTACCATAGTTATGATACAAAGTATGCTGTCCCAGCCTTCCCCAGAAGCACACGAGTGTATTAACTAACTGTTAAGTTTTCTGGATTACAATACTGATGCATATGGTAATATTTTGTAATGTTGTATGGTAATACTAGTTAATGCAATTCCTATGCCATACTTATCAAACTGTTTCATTACTTTATACTGTGATACTGAAAAGAAGAAACAATCACATCCTGTGCAAAGAACAAACACTTCTACTAGGTTTTTTGACATTCTGAGGACCATGCATTGAGATATATTCTTATAATGAAACCAATGAGAAGCACTAATTTCTCAAATTTATTTTTGGAATAGGACTCTACATGTTTTGGACAGTATGTCTGTCCATCACCAAGAGTCTAGCACTGTACACACAGCAACAGGTATAGGTCATACAGGTTATGCTGACTGCTTGTTAGCGGGATCAGGATGGAACTCAGTGCCATCCTGATCCCGCTAGCAAGCAGTCAACATAACCTCTATGACCTATACCTATTGCTGTGTGTACAGTGCTAGACTTGTGATGATGGACAGATCCTGTCCGAAACATGTCGAGTCCTATTCCAAAAATAAATTTGAGAAATTAGTGCTTCTTGTTGGATTTATTATAAGACGAAGTCTACTAGGCATTTATAAAGCACAAAGTAATGGAAGACATGCAATTCCTTCTGCACTATAACAGCAGACTGCCTAACAACCAGGCTAAAAACTTGGAGAAACTGACAGCGTTATATAAATGGATTTGTAAATAATTCATAAAAACCCCCCATAAACTATAGTTCCAAAATTTTCATTCCTACTTTCAAATGTCAAAGAGGGAACAATGCCTAAATAAATAAAAATAACTACACAAAATCCAGTAACTGCAATTCTTGAATTTTTTTATGGATGTTCAGTACATACAAAATCAACAGTTACATGAACACCTGCAGGGTAAAACAAAGAACATTATGAAAATAGGTCTGTTTTAAGAAATAATGTAAAATGCTACAGTTCCATCACATTCAATATGTAGGCAAAAAGTAAACAAAAAGAAGAAAGTGGAGGTGGAAGAGAAGAAGAGGGTAAAAAAGAAAGGAAGAAGTGGTGGTGGTAATAATAAAACAACAACAACAACTACTACTACTACTACTAATAATAATAATAATAATAATAATGAAGATGATGATGATAATTACCATCATGTCCAGCAAATACTCAAGACACAACTCAACTTGAAGAACAAGATCACTTCTATCAACACCTTAGCTGTGTTTACAGCTCTGGAATAGTCAACTAGTTAAGGAAAGAAACTGAGAAGATGGATCAAAAAACAAGAAATCTTCAAACTATGAAGGAATCCACCACCCAAAGGCAGACATTAATAGACCCTACATAAAAGGACAAAATGGTGGACATGGATTAGTCAAACTTGAGTCTGCATATAATGTGGCTGTTGTTGGTGTCAGCTAGGTAAATACAGCAAGGTCAATATAGCCTCACTAGATTATTGCAAGCATATGACGCTGGGAAAGGCACATACTCTCTGCAAAAAGAAGCCAATCTAATAAAACAAAAATACAAGAAACAAGAAACTACTGCCCAAAATATGAAGAATCAACTTACGTCCAGCAATGAAATCAAAAGGACAGAAAAACTCCAGAGCAAATGAATGCAAGGTCAATTCTACCAGGACCTTGAAAAACCATCAGTAAATAAAGAAAAATCCTTGGTGTGTTTTTATAGCTCCAGCCTACAGGCAGAAATGGGAAGTTTAATAACAGCAGCCAAAGATCAAGCACGCAACAATGTAAGCAACCAACAAGATGCAACAAATTCTGTTTATTGATTTTTTTAAATCAGCCATACATGTTTTGGGCAGAAAACTCACCCATTCTCAGGAGCACTTTTTGACTGTATATACAGCTTTTGGTACAATGCACCAATATTGCTGCCGACCAGTGACAATCTTGTCACCGGTCAGCAGCAATATCGGTGCATCGTACCAAAAACTGTATATACAGTCAAAAAGTGCTCCTGAGGATTGGCGAGTTTTTTACCCGAAACATGTATAGCTGATTTAAAAAGATCAATAAACGGAATTTGTTGCATCTTGTTGGTTGCTTACATCATTGTTCTAATGATGCACAGTATCACAAATATCTAAATCAAACACTCAACATGTGCCCTCATTAGAGGAACATCATGAAGCAACCAACTGACAGTAAATGCAGAATGTGCTATAAGGCAAAAGAACACATAAAACATACTGCTGTGGGATGCACAACACTGACACCATCTGAACACACTAGTAAATACAATAAGGTGGTTGGTTACATCTACTGGATGATATGTCAACATATGGGGCTACAAGTTACTAACAAGTACTATGAACATATACCTGAAACAGGTATAAATATCCACAGTACTACTATTATGTGGGACGTATCTGTTATAACAGATCAAACAATACTACCAAACCAATCTGAGAAAAAACAAAAGACTTGCCTACTGATCAATATAGCTGTACCATTTGATTCAAATGTTAACACAAAAGGAACTGAAGAAATTAGCAAGTACAAAGACCTGGAGATCGAGGTCAGCAAGATGTTGAACACGAAGACAAAAATTGGGCCAGTTATAATTGGAGCATTAGGAACAATTAAAAAGGGATCAGAACCTTCAGTTGCTCCCAGGCCACCTGTGGGCAATAGAACTAATAAATATCACATTAATGAGCACTGCACACATCATTCGTAAAGTGCTGGGATAAGTTGCTCCGATCTCTTTGACACCTAGACTTACCTGAAGACTGCTACCTAATAACTAATGGGCGAGAATAAAACAAATTAAAAAAAAACTATAATAATAATAAGTCAAAGTTATACATATAAATATCAATAATACAAGTTTCATATGTAAAATATAACAAATACAAATATAATATTGTGATTAAAAATTTACCAGGCTTCTTATTTCACTGTTAAACAGGCAGGTCTGCTTTTACACCAGGGTTACATTCCTGAAAGAGTCACACAAATCTATCCCAAAATTCCCACCCAAAAGAGTGTACTTCCTGGGGTTTTGGGGCTAAACAACCTCATCCTACATAGTGTATGGCTATACCACTAGTAGGCATACAGACCTGCAGAGGGTATATATGTACTGTATATACAGTATAAGTACATTTCTCTACAGTATACATACATTTCTATACAGTATATTTATTTCTTTCTAGTGCAATAAAAATGTAAGAGACTCGCATTCATAATTTTTGGTACTGTTCATTTCTGCTAGGACTGTGGTAGTCTTGCTACACACAGACAATCCCTGTTTCAGATTATTGCCATTTAATGTTATCTAAACTCTCATCACTTTCTTTAATGCTATCAGCATTATCACATACTCTATGTATGCTAATATGAGTGCATCTAACTTTATGTCATGTGTCAACAATTTGTTCACCTTTTTCAAGTTGGCTTATTGTGTCTAATTTCTCTTCAATATCAATCATCTTTTGCCAATTTTTCACTTGGATTGCACTAGGCGGTGTAGATTTTCATTTATCCCTTATGCTGGTAAGAAAAGCGAATGCTTGTGAAGAGGAAACTACATGAGCTGCATGTTATATCACCAAAATAACCAATGCATACACATGACTGATGGCATTACAGTGACATCACTTTCTGCTAGCCTTCTGCAGAAGATACGGGTGGCCACAGATCGTCTATGCTAAATCATGCTAATCTGAAAATAATCATGTAAATTTGGAATGTGGTGTAAATTTTCAAGTTACATTAAAGCAAAATTGCAAAAAAAATAAATCATGTAAAATGAGACCTGCCCGTACTTTTATTCATAATATATTTACTTGTTCACGAAGTCTAAAAATGCGTCTGCAGCTCTGACCACCAGTGTGTCATGCAGATTGATTTCCTGCCAGTCAAGGCATGCACACCAATGTGGCTCAATATATGCATCTGCACATGTCCTCTCCATTGGCACCTGAAAAAGTATTTACATTGCATAGCAACAAACAATGTTTTAGGTAGCAGGTAAGTAAAATGTTAGTAATGTTATAACAAGGAAACATTATGAATAGAAGTAGGCAAACCTGGCTGAATCCTGTAAAATGTGTATCTGTGAAAGGCTTTGTCACGGCCCTCAAGTAGTTAGCCACCAGCCTCTCACCACAGAGACCTGGGTTTGATTCCAGGCCAGACCACATGGAACTTGTGGTGGACAAAGCAGCAGCAGGACAGGTTTTTCTCCAAGTACTTCAGTTTTTCCTTACCAATGTCATTCCACCAATACTTCCTCATTAAATTAAACTCAACTAACACTGACAATATACAGGGTGTCCCAGGAGGAAAGGACCTAACTTCGGGAGAGTGTTCCGTAGGTCAAACTATACCGATATAACCCAAAACACCTATATCCAAAGTTCAATGGTTACGGAGATATCGGCCAGAGAAGTTTGAAACTTTGACAGCTATTACTCACTTATTGATTACCAAATACA
>Ga0131853_10004474_pt1 | contig 25058 bp, 21 predicted proteins | sample TergutLab28metaG_FD_92764 | JGI IMG/M metagenome (GOLD analysis project Ga0131853, IMG submission 92764) | Labiotermes labralis P1 segment gut microbial communities from Petit-Saut dam, French Guiana - Lab288 P1 (version 2) (version 2) | ecosystem: Host-associated > Arthropoda: Insects >...
AATAATAATAATAATAATAATAATATAGTGTATGATAATATAATAACATACGATAATATGTGATAAAGTGGTACGCGGTGACGCATTTGGTTGAGGTATTGCGATACAAACCGGAAGGACGCGGGTTCGTTCCCGATAGTTTCATTGGAATTTTTCATTGACATAATCCTTCCGGCCGTACTATGGCCCTGGGGTTGACTCAACCTCTAACAGAAATGAGTACCAAAAATATTTCCTGGGGGTAAAGATGGCCGGTGCGTAGGGCTGACAAACATACCACCTTCGTGTGTCGATTGTCTTGAAATCTGGGAGCCTTAACCTCCTGGAACCCTGAGGGATTGTCCAGGCCTGTAATGGGATTGTTTTACCTTTAATATGTGATAAAACACGTTGTGTTGGTGTGCGTTTGTTAGTTTGTTACAAAGTAATGTGGTAAGGTGAAGCAATCCCTGTACGGTCCTGGACAGGCCCTGAGGATTCCAGGGGATTGAGGCTCCCAGATTTCAAGACAATCGGCCGCCTTTATCCCAGGAAATATTCCCAGTACTAAGTTCTGTTAGAGGCTGAGTCGACTTCCAGGGCCATAGTGCGGCCGGAAGGATTATGTCCATGAAAAATATCAATGATATCATCGGGAATTGGACCCGCGACCTTCCGGCTTGTGCCTCAAGCAACTGCGCCACTGCACATTTAGTATGAAAGGTAAAAGGTAAAGCAGTTCCCATTACAGGCCTGGACAGGCCCAGAGGGTTCCACGAAGTTAGGGTTCCCAGATTTCGTGACAACGGCACAGGTTGGTTGTAGGTTATCAACCTTACGCACCGGCCGTCTTTACCCCCCAGGAAATACTCCTGGTACTCATTTCTGTTAGAAGGCTGAGTCGACCCCAAGACCATAGTGCGATCGGAAGGATTTTATGTCAATGAAAAATCCACTGACACCAGCTGGGATCGAACCAGCGACCTTCCGATTTGTAGCACAGCACCTTAATCACTGTGTCACCACGGTTCGCACATAGTATGAAAGACATTTGCTAATTATATATGGAATGTAAGTTCAACGATGTCTGTGAGAATCTTTGTGTTTTCGGTGACGTAAGACTTGAATATTGACGTGTGATTGCAAGGGCTTAATACTTCAGGACGCTTAGTCGAGCTGTTCGTCTGGAGATACTCCTGGCACAAGACATCCCCACTTGCAACGCAGGTGGTGAAGTGTACCTTTCAATTGCTGTCGGCTGTGCTGTGCAAATTTTCTGTGTTGAAAACACTGCAGTTGCTTTAAGCTCATGAAATTCCATTCAACACTATACAAAGCAGAATTAAAAAAGGAAAGTTATGCTTTGAATATTGAATTACATTTTTCAGTCCATATTTCTTTTATCTCATGAAAACCGGTTTTAATGAAACCGCAATTTTATTGTAATCATATTATCAAATTTATCCCATGAATTAACATGAAGCAGTTCACATGCAGATCGAATGAAAGTGAGTGGTTGTGATATGGTGGAGCGAATCGAATTTGAACAAGCGTGGAAAGGCATGTACTAGTGCAGGATCACGTTTTTGGAATGCGTCCTTTATTTTGGATCGCTCATAGGAGTTGCAAGCTTATATATTGCTGATACACATCATTGCTGCACAGCTAATCGCGCTAAATCGGGAATTGTTTCATACATATTTTATATATCGTTGTATGGGCTGCCGTAGTAGCTCAGTCGGTATAACGACTCCTACGGGCTGGACGGTTCGGGCTTCGAAATCCAGTGGGGAAACATTTTACCCTACATGTCCAGACTGGCCCTGTGTCTCACTCAACCTCCTGTGCCGTGGGTACCGGCTGTCTTTTCCCGGGACAGTGGCATTGACTACCCACCTCCATCTAACGACGAGTTTAAAGAAAGAGTAGCGCTATGCCTCTACCTCCCCTCTGAGTCTTCAGGTTATCAGGTGAACTTCACTTTATATCAAAATAAATTGATACCAGTTTATTTTAATATTATTAGTTTTTATTCAAAATGATGTTAATATTGGATTCGAATTTCACATAAAGTAGGGGTGATTTGAAGGAAGGAGACCAAAATTATGTAAATATTAATAGGCGAGTTTGAATTGGAGGCATCGGTTTTATCTGAAACGTCGTTGTGCGTCTACTGTAACGACGTCACGTCACATCTTGAAGTCACTTTCTTTTCACTGTAAATACTGTGTTAATAATAGATTGCTGTGCTTTATATTGATTTCCTGTTTCGATTGTCCATCATAAGGTCATAAATATTGAAGGCAGCGTAGAACTTCTTGAAAAGAATGTGAGATATCTTTTGATACAGCGACAGTTGCTTTGTTTTGTATTCCTTAAACATAATTAATATTCGTGTTTGATATTTAACTGGATAGCGCCGTTGGTGTAGTAGCTAGGTCACGGGATGGACGATCCGGGGTTTGAGTCGCCGTAGGGGCAAGACTTTTTCTGTCCACAAAATGTCCACGCCGGTTGTGGCCCCCCCCACAAACCTCCTGTTTAACGAGCATCGGGGTTTTGTCCGCTGTTACAGCGGCTGGGGCGTGAAGCTGACCGCTTATCTTCATTTTGTTACCTAGGTTAAGAATGAGTAAAGGTATACATACTCGTGTTGGTTTTTCCTGTCTCTCGTGAAGAAGTTCTACCTAAATGATTACATCGGCTCTTGTGAATTCAGTATAGAACCTTTTTATATGTACACTCGTGTTGATTTTTCCTGTCTGTGTTCCAGATCTGTATTCATTAGTGTTTATTTATTAAATTCTTAAATTATTCCAATCTTATTATTGTTTTCAGTTCATTTCTGACTCATCCTCTTCGTGATATTCCGCGTTTGTTAAGTGTACACGCTTCTTTATCTTATTTTCAACAGTTTGACTTCTGCTGCTTTTCTACACTTCTGTCCTTTTAGGCGAGTTCGCAAAGTTGCGAAAAGCGACTATTAGCTTCGTCATGTCGGTCCGTCTGTCCACAAGTAACAAATCGGCTCGCACTGGACGGATTTTCATGACGTAAATTATTCAAATTTTTTTTTTGAAAATTTGTCGAGAAAATTCAAGTTTCATTAAAATCTGACAAGAATATACATTTTTAATCACATCTTCCTCAGTTATTCTTAGAATGAGAAATGTTTTATACAAAAGTTACAGGGAAAGTTAAACCACACATTTTATATTCCATAATTTTGTTTCAAAATCGTGACTTTTGTGAGACAAAGTGGAAAAACTTTGTAGAACCGGACAGGCCACAGATGACAATAAGGCGTTTGCGCATTGCCTGTTCGATACCTAAGGCTACAATACATACTCAGAATATGTAATACTTACTGATTTTCCATTGCAACAATGGTTGCACGAATGCACCTCACTGTTACGTTAGGCGTAAACTGCGCGTCTTCTTATTAATAACACTGGTGAAAATTCCAGTAAAAGTAGTTACTGTAAAACAGCATTAATAAACTTAAACAATGATGTCGCGTGATAGCTGTCAATAAGCAAATCGATACATATGTAGGAGCATTTAAATTTAACAGTCATAGGTCCGTGCATCGCTAATATTTTCGCAGAGTACAACCAACAAGATGCAACGTTTCACAATTTATTTATTTCTATAGGACGCTGTACATGTTTCAGACGGTTTTTCCGTCCATCATCAGGAGCTCCGCACGTTCACAGCTATCCCTAGACAGCAAACTAACCGTATACAAGGCAATACTGCGACCCATCTGGACATAAGGAATAGAGCTATGGGGACGCAGCAAGCCATCCAACACCAAGATCCTCCAAACATTCCAGTCAAAACTGCTCAGAATGATCAGCAGTGCCCCCTGGTACGTCTCCAACCAAACCTTGCACAGTGACTTCGACATCCCGTACGTAACGGAAGTGGTTCGAATCAACGCCAACAAATACAAAAACCGCAGCTCTGAGCACAGTAATCAACTGATCAGAGTTCTCTTCAACCTCTCAGTCGACAGACGACTCAAACGATTATGGCCGGAAGACTTAGCTCAATAGCACAACTCCAGTAAACCACCGATGGATGGTGCCTGCCTCACGACCTTTTCTTACCTCAACCTTACTAATTACTCTATCTAATTGAGTAGATTGTAATTTGCAATATACAATAAAAAAATCATCAGGAGCTCAAAACTGCACATACAGCATCAGGCATTTGTCAGACCAGTACGGCTACTTGCTGCTAGCATGACCCGGCCAGCCGTATTGGTCTGACAAATGCCTGATGCTGTATGTGCAGTTTTGAGCTCCTGATGATGGACGGAAAAACCATCTGAAATATGTACAACGTCCCACAGAAATAAACAAATTGTGAAACTTTGCATCTTGGTGGTTGAATTCTGCCATTATGTAGGGGCAATGTGCCACTAGTCAATCAAAACAGCTACATATCTTGAAACGACACCCCACTACACAAACAGAGTACCAATGCACACACTATTTAATGAGCACAAAGAAGTCTCGGTATAGTTTCTACATACCAAATTTAACCCTAAGAAGAACAAACTTAACATCAATGGTATATAAAGTTTAATTCCTACCTTATAGATAATTTAAAACATGTTTATTCTGAACTTCATTTCGTTATTTTAGGTTCATTATGATTGTCTTCATGTATCCTGAGAACCAGATGCAAATATCCCGTCTAAGTATTGTAGTCCGGTGGCCATATGAATACCATGTCCCATTAAACTATAAATAGTCATCCGGCCGTCTTCGCAGATGAGAGATGTGTAAAAACTTCAAAGATCTGCTCACTGTGCGCGCGGGATAAGCGCAGAGTCCAAGGGGCGGATAAAAACGCGCAGAAATATTCTCTTGTAGGCATACTACATGGAACAATTTATCAAGAATAGCAGAGGACTGCTCTTTTTTTATTGTATCTTACAGTGTTGGGGAATTCCCTCCATCTGCACACATTGCAATCCAAAAACAGATGCAAATTATTGTAAATGCGAGTGTATGGTTATAAGGGGATGGACGGGGGTTAGAAAACTATATTACGGGGTATATACTCTTGCAATGCCATCCATTGCGACCCTGTAATTTACCCCTTCCACTTCACCCCCTGACCTGACCTGGCTTGGGCTCACTAAGTGGAGGTTTGGGGTGAGTTTGTTCTGCAACAGGCCGCCAGCAACGGTGGTTTCCGCAGACCCGGAATTTGTAAAAGAGGGTGCACAAAAAAAGGTGGTCCATCATAGGCTTGATAACATTTAGAGGATAATTAGTGTGTAATTGATGTTTAAGGCCTTGGAGCTGTCTTATATATGTCGGTTTCCCAGGGCTGCCGACGTATAAAATAATAATACGGAACATTAAATTTTCTTTGTTTATTATATTGACCTGCTAGTCATAGGTGTAGAGGTTACTGTTGCACCTGATTGCATTTTGGGGCACACACACACACACACACACACACACACTCACACACACACACACTCACACACTCACACTCACACACACACACACACTCACACACACACACTCACACACACACACTCACACACACACACTCACACACACACACACTCACACACACTCACACACACACACACACTCACACACACACACACCCTCGGTAAGACTATTCTGGGCAAGAGATCGGATCGTCACAAACACCAGAACCGAAATCAAAGCGTGTAAAAATTTTAAGTTAGGTTCCGCACTGCTGATAGTTGTGTTGTTGGATCGATGGGTGTCAAGAGGTGGGGGAAGAAAACAAAAGACAAAGCTGCATGGGATGCCATTGTGAAGGAGACACTGGTTAAACTGTAAGGACCGTATGCCAGTGAAGAAGAAGAAGAAGAAGAAGAAAAAGGAGAATGCATGTGTTGGCTGTGGAGAAGAACCAATGTGTGTAAGAGTAACGTAATGTCAAAGGCATTAAAATTTCTCCATTACTACTTTCAAAAATTTAGTCAGGCTGATCAGGCACCAACTTTCGGTGCACCCTATTCGTCAAATTTATAATTTTGGTGGTAACATTTCCTTATATTTTTTTTTCATGAACGAAAAAACTGAATTTCTTCCTCTACCGAGATGACACGGTAACCCTTCACTTAACGCGGTGTTGATTGGGCGTTTGTAGAAGTAAGGGCTAAGTAGGCCAATGTCTCGAGATTAAATGCTCTAATTCTGCTCACATTTCTATTAATATCTGGGCACGATCCACTGTTTTGTATATTATTCCCCTTATATAATACCCTTGATGTGGCTAGGTGAGTCACACTTTGATTCACTGTGAGGTACGCGACGAGGCCGAGGAAACAGTTGAGCATGGTGTGTATAGTGCGACTTGTCAAACCAGCAGGCACTATGAATACTATGAGGGCCTATCGTGTGGGCCGTCACTTATCAGGGCGGTCACCGATTAGAAATTTTCATCGGTATGTAATTATTTTTTGGGGGGGAGGGGAGGGGGAGGAGGAGGCGTCTTAATATTCAGTAATTCGAAACTTTACTTACTCAGTGTATTTGTGGATTTTGTCGATTTCTGCGAATAAATGCATATCTCTTTACTACTGGTTTTTAATTTTCAAACTTTTTCGGATATCTGAAGGGAACCACAAGAGTTCACTCAAAGGAACCGCCTTCTATATTGTAGAAGAGCGTTACGTAAAGAATTTGAGGATTCAAGTGTTTGTAAGCATTAGAGCATACAATTATAGGCAACAGTACTGACCACATTCATATATATATATATATATATATATATATATGTATCTTTAACTCAATAATTCACAATTTCTGCTTATTTCCAGCAGGAATCAATGGAAACCCTGATTTTTGATCTGTATGATGCTTCTCAAGAAATAAGATCTTATTTTAGCTTTGATGTGTTGATTTACAATAGTATTGTTCCTCTTCCTCAAGCCGTTGTAAACGTAGTACCTGATGATGGCCAGAAATAAGGCCGAAACATGTGGTAAAAATTGAAACATTGTTTCAAAGATTAAGTTGTGAAATATGAACTCTGTTTTATTTTGTTTTTGTATAATTTCACAAAGCACCCGTCTAGACCGGCCCTGGGGCCCACCCAGCCTCCTATACAATGGGTACTGGGTCTTTTCCGGGGGCAAAGCGGCCGGGGCGTGACGTTGACCACCCAACCTCATCTAGCGCCAAGGATAAAGAAAGAGTAGATCTATACATCTACTCCCCCTCTGGGCCTTCGTGGTCTGTTGTAGAATGAAATTTACCTTAACCTTTACCTTTATAATTTCACAAATAGATGTATAAACCTAACTTTAAATACTGATGTTTGCCGAAATGTTATTTACAGACATCTTTGCAAAAATTTGCCGATTGTTGTCTTGGAGGTAGGATCCGAAGAGTTGAATGTTATTTAAGTGAATTTAGGTGTTGCTATATGGGTGTAGAGGCCAGTTGAAATGTGATGGCACACGCGCAGATACCAGATTTCGTCTTTTGGCGAAACGGACGAGTCCATTTAAATCGGCGGGAACGTCAGTTCAGTCGACTACTGGCAGCCGAGGTGTGCGCATCAGTGGTAGTAATGCTGGATACTTCATGTTCCGAGGTAGTGTGAAGAGTACTGCCTACCCACTCCATTCGCCAGTTTCCCCTTCACTTCCCCTCCCGTGTGCCATCACATTTCAACTGGAGTCCTCAAGACTGCAGTACCTGCACTGCTACTCACATTCATTCATGAAAATTCTGAAAGTGATTAATACAGACAGCGTGAGAGCAAAATGACGATGCTGCCAGTACCTGTGAGTTAGTTAGGCCATCAGCTTCTTGAAGTTCGTTCTCGGAGGTAAAATAGGAGACTCTGTACAGGATATTCCAAAAGAAATAAGTTTACAAGGCACATATTTGTTTGCTCGTCATTTTCTGGTACAACAGCGACCATTCAGAGTTAACTGTACCGCCATTCCAATACAGTCTCACATTTCAAGTGTCACACGTGATGAATCTATCATATCGTAGGTGTGTCTTTTCTATTCGCTGTCGACGGAAAGCCGTGTCCTGTGTTATTGTCACAGAGTCACAATTGCTCCCATTTCACAATTATCTTTAAATCTGTGACTGCCAACATTTGGTCTCAGCGCTGGAAACAGATGATTATCACTCGGTGATGTATTTCCCTGATATAATCGCAATTATTTTAGGTCATTTACTTGCGGAATTTTACGCCCATTAGCCTTATTTTGTGACCTACGTTTCTACTTCGATACACAAGCAACTTTACGTGACGTGAAATACTGTGATATCACAAGTGGATAAACGTACATGTAAAACACCGCACTAATGCAATGTAGGATATATTTCCTAGGCGAATCGAATATAACTGTATTGATATGTGTTAAATAATACTCCATTTTTGTGCAAGACTGTTGAAACTCTCTGAACACAACGGAAGATGTCGTGATCTAAAGCAGTGTTGCTATAAAGCAGCTGTTTTTAACCTGAGAATTGAGCCACATGTTCCCCTATCCTAGGGGAACGTGTGGCTTTCGTACGAATATTTTTATATTTGGGATAATATTTGTGTGTCTTCAGACTCACGTAAGGTAACTGAGATGTAATGCCTGTGACGAGTCAGTACTGTTCGCCCAGTCACACCGTCACTTACCGTAAGACGTAAGTGTGCAGCGACACGATTGTTAGAACTCATTGGAGCATTTTCGGTGTATTTTTGTACGTTTATTTCTTGTAATTTAGTGCATGGGTAAGAACTGATAATAATGTCAAGCAAAATTAAAATACCTTGCTTAATTAAGCTCCATGCTATGAAGATGTGTGGAGGTGTAACATCATTCATTTTAACCGGAATAAGAGATGGACGCGAGTAATTTGCTTAGCCTCAGACGCTTAAACCTACTGGAAAAGACGTCCTGGGTACCAACAGGATAAGGGGCTGCGTGAACTGAAAGAGAAAAGAGAAAAATGCCTTGCTCTGCCTGTAATTGTTGGCCAGGACGTAGCCTTTTGAATATAGTCCTTAAAATATACCAAGAGAATAAAAGAAGCGAGAGGACGGGGATTTAGTATTTAAAGAAGGGGTTATGAACAGAACTCGTGAATTTTGTCATCGTGTTTTATTAATTTCTAGTCCACCATATACATATATAGTTCCATCTTTTGACGTTTTGCTGACCGTGCATCTCAATATATTTGTCTCAGTAATTAACCAACTTGATGCACAAAATTTTTGTTTTACAATAAGTTTATTTTATGCCTCTACATGTTTCGAGCACATGTGTTCGAAACACGTGGAGGCATGAAATAAACTTACTGTAAAACAAAAATATTTTGCATCAAGTTGGTTAATTACTGAGATAAATATATAGTTCTGTTATCTGTGTTATTCTTTTGTTTTTATTTGATTTTTGTGGATAACATTAAGTGTTGATTCTGTATAAATACGTTAAACTTGTCATACATAACCTCAAAAATTTTCATCTTCACGTGTTGTAATTATTGACTTACAAAAGTTATTTAAATGATTTCTAAGATATTCATAGCCTCTCTCCTTTTGTAATTTGACGATCCTAGATACCGTGATTCATGGATTATAAGTACGAAATCGAATAATAAAGGATATTCACACGGTCGCACTTCTGTTATTTCAGATTCCACACCAGCTGTATATTTGTCCGACATCTAACACCACATGTTTTTTACGGCCTGTAAAGTAAATGGCGCTACTGCTGATACCACCTCAGAGATTTGCGCGGTCGCCATAATGTTATTATTTCTTGTAGGAAGTTAAAAGTTAGGCATTTGAGTCTCCTTCACAAGAATAACGTTCATAGGAAATTTCGTAAAATTCGGTCAGCTGATTCCGAAGTTGAAGTTTAGGAAAAACGAACGAACTCACGGACACGGACAGCGTGGTTATCTCATGAAATTACTCTTCTCTTTTGAAAGCAGGAAGGCTAAAGAGGAGCGAAACAAAAAGAAACTTGAAATTCTAGGGGATTTCTAAATGCAAATATTTCGCGGCCCTGCCAGAGTATGCCTGTGTTTTTATGCAGCAGGTTGGCGCTCTCTCGGGTCCAACACTGGAGTCTCTTACAGTGCCCCGTTATAAATCAGTGCGTGGCTTCCATGCGAGTTCCCTACTCATGCCCCCCCCCCCCAACCCCCACTTCCACCACACATACACCCCCACCACTCGGTCACTCCATCGGGGTGGTTTTGTGGACGGTTTTATACTTTTTTTGTAGTATATGTGTGTTCTTTTTGTTTCTGTTTGCCAAGCTGCACAAATACAATGATACACTAGCAACTTCTGTTGCACAGTGCCATTGTCATCATCCGCCAGTACTGTGGTCGGCCCGTCTCGGGTTCGGGAAATCCTGGATTAAATCTCTGGTACTGTTCAAATCCACGGTGTGATTTGTACAGTACCTGTTTTCGGTTATGTCTGCATCTTAGACCTGAACGGGAAACGGCGGGGTCACACGGCCTTCGTAGGCTGATACTTTGTTCGTATATCTTTGGTGTATAGCTGTAGCGGTGGATATGTGTTTCCTTCTTATAATTCTTATAATAAAAGCCAACAAGATGCACTGTCTCTCAACTTTATTTTGGTAAAGAACTCTACATGTTTCAGACAGACTTACTGTCCATCATCAGCAGTCTTAATACTGTATTCACAGCAGTTGGTATTTGTCATACTAGTTATGGTGACTGTGTGCTAGTGAGGTTGGCACCTCGCCAGCAGACGGTCAACATAACTAGTATGACAACTGCCAACTGCTGTGAATACAGTATTAAGACTCCTGATGATGGACAGTAAGTCTCTCCGAAACATGTAGAGCTCTTTTAGCAAAATGTAGTTGAGAAATAGAGCTTCTTGTTGACTTTATTATAAGAATACATCACGATGCACGGTCCTCTGAATGTGAAATGTATTTTCCTATTCAACACATTTCAGCCAACACGTGTTACAAATTTACTTCTGGTTCCATAAAATTATTGTGACTGAAGTAATGACACATTTGAATTTAAGGTTACTATTTCCGGGGGTGTGACTACTTGTGCTATCTGCACCGAGTGCCTAGTTTTAACGACGCTGTAACGTTGGTGTTAGATGAGTGAATGAGTATGGAGAATTGGTGGAGTGATACTGACTGGGAAAACCGAGAACCTGGTCTTCTTCTTCTTCTTCTTCTTCATTGGTATACGATAAATGCCGCTTTCAGGAATATAGCCCATTTCAGATCTGTCTTCTGCTTTCTTCCTCCATCTCTTGACACCTGTCGATTATTCTCAATACCGCCTAGCCACATTTACTTTGGTCTTCCTGCTTTTCTTCTTCCATCTGGTTTCCCCAGAAATATTTGCTTTACCGTCTCATCATCAGACATTCTCACCAGATGGCCAGCCCAGTGAAAAATGAAGTACTCAGAAATAAACTTACCCCATTGCCATTGTTTCCACCACAAGATTCACGGCCTTACTTGGGGTTGAACCTTTTGAACCTGGCCATTCGAAATTAGAGTCTGGGGACTGCCATGACACGGTCGCTTCCATCTTCAGGCTAAAACACTTCACCTCAGCCGATGTTATGAATGTACACGGCTTTACCAAAAAGAAACTGTGACTTTTCTTCTGCAAGCCGAATCATCAGACCTGAAAGTGCAGACAGTAATTTTCCTTCGAACCTCAGTCACATATGTGCCAAATTACATGGTATGACATTAAAGGAGTTAATATTCGTCATAATGGTCAAGTATCACACTTATTGAAATATTTCGCTATATCCTGGCGCTAAGAAACTCGAGAATACAAGATAGAAAGGACGGGAAGACGGGAAGAAGACGTCAGCAGCAACTGGAAATTAATTAAAGAAATCGAGAAGACTCTGGAAATATAAGGAGAAGCACTTGCTGCCACTATGGAGAAATCCCCTTGTAGATGCTGTGGACCTGTCCTAAGAGACACTACGTCAGTGTTTTTCAAAACTTTGCACGTAGACCCCTTTTGGCTTCGAAAAATAACCACAGATCCTCACATCCTTTCTTACGTAAATGTACAGTGTCCGGATGATAGGTACCAAAAATCAAAACTCTCTATTTCAGAAATGATTTAAGACAAATGTGTACCGGCAGCATATGCAACAAGAATTGTTTGATTTTACCTTAAATTCACTGGGTGCCTCTCGCTTCGTGGCTACAGGAAATTATTTAACGAGATATTCGCACAGTCATACGAAATAAACACAGCACCAATTGAAGAAGTTCCACGATCATATTCAACAAAACATTATTTCTGTAATTAAAGAAATAAGTAAATTCAGCGCAGCTCTTGCAGAAATGTATCCACGGATGGCCTTGGAACTGGGATCCGCGGAGCCCACTTTGGGAACCGCTGGACGACGTGGCGATGAAGTGTCTCGCTGCGAAGACGTGTGGCCTATTGCAGATAAAGCTGCATTTCTCTCAACACAACCACTGGACAGTCGAACCTGTGTTATGTTAACCTTACGGTCCTTAAGTGTACACTGGATGGGAATGAGGTGCATTTCAGAGTGGTCCAATGGCGGCTGTGAAGAGAAACATTTCTACACTTTTGGGGGAATACAAGGCCATTTTCCGGTTCGCAGCAAGACACTGTATTGAACTACGAGTATATTTTGCGATTGCTCTTTGTCAGCAATAGTCCGTACTGAACTGACATCACCTGAGTGGTCCAATCTCTTGTCTAATATTTCAGCCGTTACTACTGTGATTAATGTAACCAACTAACTAACTGGAGATTTGAGCACAGGTGACTACAGGAGCTTCAATTATATTAAACATGTACTTACTATAGGATGAACCGGGATAGCTCAGTTTGTATAGTGGCTAGGCTGCCTAATGGTTGACAGAGGGATTGGGGGTTCGATTATCAGCGGGGATGCAGTTTATTACCGTCTTCAAAGCGTCCAGTTAGGCTCTGGATTTCACTCAGACTGCTACTCAAAGGACAATGTTTAGTGATTTACCAGTGGTAAAGCGGGCGGTGCTTTAAGCTGATCACTCATCTAGTCCTGAGGTAAAGCTGCGTGGAGTTGTACCTCTTCCCTGCTACCTCTTCATGGCGTGGTATAGAATAGCGCCAAATTGTCCTACCTTGCATGAAATATTACGTTATAATACAACTGAGATACTCGTACAGCGAACAGTGCCCACTTGTGGCACAGTAACCCCATAAATGTTATGGCGTCCATATCGTAACGGATAAAGACGGTTTGGAGCGACGTTTCTGTTTAAAATTCAGATTGACTGACTGCATAGTAACCCCAGTGCAAGCCCACCCTCCACAGTCAATGGGTCCCTCACCCCTGCAGCATGATCACCACTTTGTTTCTACCAGTATTGATTGCAGAGACATATATAGGATGACCACCACCAAGCAGGGGGAGAGTTGCAGCATTAGGGGGTGTAGGGTGGGTGGCTGCATCCACACAGTCCGGTGCGAAATCTCCGGTCCATACAGTCTGTTGCAGTAAGCTGTGTTCGCTTTATATCGCGAGGTTTTGCGTCGGATGCAGCATCAGTTTGTCACCTCATCGTGCGGCGCTTCTCAGTTGGTAACCCTTTGATTTTGACATTATGAACAGGAAGAAATTCTGTTGTGGCGGCAGGTGACACATTCGGGTGACACATCCGGCCCGAAGAGGACAGCCCGTCTTCGGAACACAACATAATCGGTCTCGCATTTTATTCGCCTCCACAATTTGGTATTTCTTTACAAGGTCTAGTTGCCAGGCCACGTGAGCGCTAGATGAAGCAGTTTTGCGTCTTCATACTTCACGTATTTCAGTCATGCTAGTGACACTGGTCTAACCCTGTTTACGAGTTGGTTTTTTTCCTGCGGAGTTTCCAGCTAGCTTTCATCTGTATTCTGATCACACTTGTGCTGTGTATGGTGACTTGGGGCCCACGATTTTGTGTCGTGTTTTCCTTGACCTTTTTATTGACATATAAGAAATCACGAGGTTTCAACACAATTAGTATGTTTGCTTTAAATTAGTGCAATTTGTCTATGTCTTAGAAACTATCACTCATTTCTTCTGGTTACACAATTTCTATATACGTTTCCAACAAAATGTTTTATTTATTTATTTATTTATTTCTCCAATTGTTAAATTATTTATTCCGCAAACTGAATTATTATTTTCGTATGACCTATTTGTTTCTCGATTTTGCTTCTTCTTCTTCTTCCGTCTTAAATCTTAAGGTGCGTCATCCCCGTTGTGTTGGTTCAATAACAAAGAATTTAGTGTATTACACGTACGGTCGAACACAACTATATTTCACCTAGTAGTTCAGTAGGAATACAACTACGTGTTTCGGCCCTATATGTGGGCCATCTTCAGGTTGTGATTTAACTTACAGAGCAGCTATACAAGATGTGTGGGATGTTTGTTTGGGGATTGGGTGGGAGGAGTGGGGGAACGACATCTCGTTCCCGCCCCCCCCCCACCCAATCCCCAGACAAACTCCCCACACATCTTGTATAGCTGATCTGTAAGTTAAATCACAACCTGAAGATGGCCCACATATAGGGCCGAAACATGTAGTTGTATTCCTACTGTACTACTAAGTAAAAATATAGTTGTGTTCGACCGTACGTGTAATACAGAAAATACTTTGTTACTTCCGTCTTAACTTCTTCAAATTTGTAATATTTAAATACTGTATTTTTCATCATTTGAGTTTTTGGACCCAAATGCTTAACTCCATGGATCATACATAGTCCTTCCTGAGAAGCTTATAGCTTCTCAGCTAGTCAATAAATTCTCCCCATTTTATGGAACCCAGAAGGTTCATTGCCGCATTCACAAGCGTCTGCCACCTGTCCCTCTCCTGAGACAGGCCAAGCCAAGCCATTCTTTCTTGAAGATCCATTTTAATATTATCCGCCGATCTACGGCCAGGTCTTCCAAGTGGTTCCTTTCCCTCGGATCTCCCCACCATAACCCCTGTGCACCTCTCCTTCTTTCAGACCTACCTTAACATTAACTGGAAAGATGATGGGCGATGTGTGACAAAAATAGAGATGGAGAGAGATGTGTCTTCTTTAATCGCGCAATTCTGGCATTTACGTGTTCAGACTTACAAAGATCACATTACAGCCTGTTGCGTGGCGGAGGTTTGAACTGGAACCTTTCCCTGTACAAGTCTAAAGCCTAAGGACTACACAAACCTGTGTAATGTCTTTTACGAGTATTTATTTTTAAATGTGGGTTTTTTCATAAACTAAATAAGATTATTGCTATTTTTTTTTACTGTTTTGTGTTCTGTTCATTGTGTGAAGTGACTGAATGTGGAACTGGACTGTGGTCATATTGATTCCCATCAGGACATTGGGAGCATTTCACTTCACAACAATGCCCAGAAATGCTCTTGGTCCCTCACGATTTGCTGAATATCATCGGTACCATGGTCACTTTCCCTAGGGATAAGGGCAACTGGACCGTACAGAATCCAGTGCGCTCCCATTTGGTGTCGACGTTTCAGTATTGATGATGCTTTGGCTGCGCTGCCGCTGCACGAATAAAGTGAACTCAGCTGAAATATTTTTTTTGGGCGCCTTCGCAACAAAGAGTTACAAAATGCACCTATTAACTTCGCCACCTCATTTTTTTCCGGGCTTATTTGCTTATAAAAACGAAAAGGGCTGAAACTATCTTCCTTGAACTTAGTGCTGTGGCTTTTGACGATTTTTTCATACTTTCCCATTTTTCGTCAAAATCTAAGACAAATAAGAGAGCCTTCACATGAAGAATTGCACACGTTTCCACGTACATATCGAGCTTAACAAAAGAAATATTTATCGGGGCGAAAAAATTTCGAATAAAGGTTTCAGAGAGAACTGAAGTCCAAAATTCGCAATCAGGACACTTCTCCACTGAGCTTATGAAGTGGTTCAACAAATCTTCCACAAATCTAGGAACGACCTCAAAATTTGTAGGCGCCAGAAAGATGAAATGAAGAAAGGCCCATAATGGAGGCCCACAGGTATTAGGCGCCATCGTAACAATTTGATCAAACAGGGGATCTGTTTTATGGTTTCCGCTATAATTAAACATATGTGAGCGAATTAGGGCAAATTGATTGAATGTGGGTAAAAGACCTGTCTTACTCGTAACCGTTTTACACAAATACGAAGAATAGACAAACTGAACAGGTACTGAAGTAACTGTAGAATAAAAAACCAACTAGATGCCACTTAATATTTTATTGTACTTCTTGTAGGCTCAACATGTTTCGAGCATTATTATTCCCATCATCAGGAGCTCGAGCCTGCAACCCGGACACTACTCCAGCCTAACTGCACCTTACCTCCAATTTACAGCAAACCAAGAACGACACGGCCAATGTGGTAATCAACATCACAGTCGCGAGCCCCTGATGATAGGCGTAGTAATGCTCGAAACATTTTGAGCCTATAAGAAGTACAATAAAATAATAAGTGACATCTAGTTGGTTTTTTATTCTTCAGTTATCACAATGATGCACGGTCCAATAAACATCAGATGAACAGGTATTATTTGGAATCAGTTTTCATCAGCACTGTTTACATTGCCTGTGTTCTAAAGAAAATTAGCAAGACAGGCAATGTGCGTACAACGTAACATTGAGGCTCTTTAGTGCCACCATTTTCGCAGTGAAAAAGCAGCAAGTATTACATATTCTGCGTTTTTACTTGAAGCCTTAGTTATCCAGCATGCGTTGCGCATGCGCCATATTGTCTTTCATGACCTGTATGGTTCTGTAATATTTTTCCACATTATCTCACAAACGGCACGATTTTGGAAAAAGTTACTGAGCATAAGATGTGTGTTTTGATTCTCTGTACTTCTGCCTGAAACATTTCTCATTCTAAGACAGTGAGCAATATGAGACAGTGAGCTTAATATGATACAAAATGTACACAGGTAATTACTCCTATTCTTGTTAGGTTTTAATGGAAACTTTAATTTTCTCGACAGCTTTTCGAAAATACAAAAATTTTATGAAAATCCATCCGGTGCGAGCCGAGTTGTTCCGTGCGGACGGACGATAGACGGACAGACATGACGAAGCTAATAGTCGCTTTTCGCAATTTTGCAAACGCTCATACGAACTGTACGTTTTGTGTGGATTATCAGATAATAGAGTGGGGATGAAGATCAGTCCGGTCCTAGAAGGTCACTGTGTTCGATTTCATTTTAAGACGAACACTGCATAAAACCCTCACAAAATTTTTTCCGGTGTGAAACCTTTGTCACAACCCTCCAGCAGTTACGATGACGCAATACGGGACCATGTTTAGACACTGTGCACTTGGGCTCCCAACTGTTCATCTCTGACCTATCTTTCTTTACGCACAATATTTTACTGTTGAAAGTGTGAAACAGTGGCACTGTCTTTATTTCGATTTTTCCTTGATTTGTTGCACACTATTTGAATTGCCTTTTTAGAGAGGTTTTGGTATACCAATTTAAAACACTGGTAACATTTACAGCATTTTTCTGTCCTACGTGCTTAGACAGATAGAAATAACATGGGGTACAAAATGGTCCAGTCAGATTTTAAGAAATATTACATGCTTAAAGGACAACTTGCTGCATAATGATCATTTGATTATGTCAAGGGGACTTCAAAAGAAGAAATGGAAAAATCGGTAAGCCTATTACTGTATACCATTGAGAAGTGTTGAAGAAAAGACAAAGCCTGGATGAATTTCGTACGCAGTCAATAATCCAAGGGTTAACACTTTACCTGCAGCCTCCCCCCACCCCCCCACACACACACTATACACCCGAGACCCTGTTTGCCCAGATAGTTCTAGTAATTTTCTTATTCCGGTCTGAATGCATTTCGTCAGCGTATTGTTGGCAATTTGTAACATCATTGGCAGGGATAGGATAAGAGGTTTTTCTGTTCTGCTTACTGACCAGACGGGTTCTGGGATCCACCCAGCGGTTCAAATCGGCCGAAGCGTGAGGCTGATCACTCAACCCCATCTAGCGCTGAGACTAAGAATGATTGGAGCCGTACCTCTGCTCTCCCTATATGTCTTCACAGTGTGGACAGGAAAAACTTAACACATAACTTTTTGCGAAATGTTCACATAGCCTATGAATTTCGAAACGGGTTACATTTTCTAGTGTAACAATAATTAGCCAACGGCCATTGCCTTCAGAAAAATATCTGATGCACTCCAGATATTTCAGTATTGTTTCTGAAATTGCAATAAAATTTGTAATGCTTGAGAGCAAATTTTAATTCTGATACTTTAATAGTTGACGTTAATATTTCGTCAAAAATTATCCACCGTCTGTGTTTCAACCATTACAGGTCTGGCTGTAGAAAGTGGCGTTACCTTCTTATCAGTTTTTTTTGGAAAGAAGACAGAGTATTTAAAAGTTACAGGGGAGAGGGAAGAGTTCCCCATTGCTAAGTTTCCTCCCTGCAGATGAAATAAAGAAATCAGAAATTTAAATGTAATGTTACCTCGTACGAAAAGAAAACTATACACAATTGACTGTCTTTGTGCAACCCTTTGGATAGATGGGTAGACCAAGAAACTGATAGTGGAATGACACCGAATGTGATTAAGGAACCTAACCTTAATCACAAAAATTAATTATGAGTTGACAAATATGCACATTTTTACGATTAATTAATTCTTTCGTTACTTAACCCTTTACAACACATGCTAACTATATTTACCACTCTCTTTAATACTGGAAACCATTCATTTATCCACAGAATCTATGTATGGTATCGTACTTCTCTGATACTGCATGAATTTCTTCCTTACACAGCATTAACTATTACATATTTATGACGTAGGTGTAGTACGTTTTTTGTGAGGCACAAACTGACTTTTTTAAGTCTTCCGCGGATGGACGTCTTGCTTAATAAGATTTAAAAACGCTGCTTAAAATGCAGAGGATCTTTAATGTTGAAAGAGATAAGAAGATGCTCATAGAAAGTTGAAGGAATAAGGTTTTTAGAAGCAGGAATTTGTGGCACCTTTCAAAGAAGTATGCCAGGTAAATCGTGAATGAGATTTGAACTCTGTATTTTAGAAGCACAGTGTAGAGCTCTGCAGTTGTACCAACCTGCTGTCTACGAAGCCAGGAGTCAGGACAGAGGTTCAGCTGTTGAAATATCGCTAGCTTTTAATGGATTACACAGTCGTACAGTCTGATTCCAAACGAAGTAGTTAACAATTTGTTGTGTGGGGCTGGCCCCAAAGGGGCACCTTGCATTCCTATAGATTTGACGTGGACACTTTTTTTAGCAGTTTGTGTTCGTTTCCCTGCATTTGTCGGTCTGTAGCCTTGCATCCCTCTGTGTAACCTGGGGAGGCTGTACATTCTGCCCCAAGACAGAGTACACGCTATTCCGACCAGTTGTTTGTTACCTTACTGAATTATCGACATGCGTGATATACATGGATCAGACAACAAGAACTATTTGACTAATCAACTAAGTAAATAACTGACATCCACGGAATTTGTTTAAGATACAATAATATTGGGGTCTTTCATGTTTAAATGAATACAAACTGACTGTCAAGTACTGTAAATTATCAGCCGACAGTCACTGACAATAAAGTGTGTTCCTGGACCAGTTATATCGATCATCAATTCGCGTAACATATTTATCTACGATGTCTTACCAATTAACTGTCTAATAGCAGAACCCGATGGTTCAACAGTGCTAAAACAGGGAACATCATTGGACACGACCCTGAGCCAGTTCCATCCACCTCTCTTCACAACCTGCCTCCCCAAGACGCATCTTATTAACTAACAAACTCTGTAGTAACAGAACACGAAGGTTCAACACCGCCAAGGCAGGAACCACCTTTGGACACGATCCTGAGTCAGTTACACCCACCTCCTCTCCCTACAACCTCTCGCAGCACAGCCCGACGTTTCAACACCGCTAATACCTGGACCACCACTGGACACGATCCCGGACCAGTTGCATGTAACTCCGTCGTTATACATCGCCTCATTAAGATCCATCTGCGTGTTTTCTTTCTAAGAAGTTTCGGCGCAGAAATTCCACATGTCTCTATACTAATTCAGAGAAATGTGTCATAGAATGAATGTACAGTACGTACATGTGTGTAGGCGCCCCTGCATGCTTCTGTGTATTTTAATTAGCACGTTGTATTTTATTTAATTCCAGGTGTGCCCAGTGCATGTCACTGGAAGTGTATATATTCCACAAATGTCGTATGTATTTTGGTACGGAGTGAAATTTGGGTTTTTTTTTGTTGAAACCTTTCGGAATCGATGTCACATTAGAGATGTTACCGTAGCAACACGTTGACCTTCAGCATTTCACACAATTATTGACATGAAATTACCTGCGGCAGGTTCGAAGAAATTAATTATAATATCATAGACAGTCAATCCCAGTGACCGCGCGGTGAAAGGCGTTGGTGTGCGGCAGCTCGATTGTTGGGATTTCGATTTCGAATCCCGCCGGGGGGGCATGGATGTCTGTTTTTAGTTAGTGTTGTGTGTTGTCAGGTAGGGTCTCTGTGACGGGTTGGTCACTCATCCAGAGGAGTCCTACGGAGCGTGGTGTCACTGGGTGTGATTAAGGAGAACAGTAACTTGTACACCTAGAAATGAGAAGGCAGACAGAAGTCAAGACGAGGCAGAGAGAAAGTAAAAAGTAAAGGAAAGATATTTTAAATTGTCTTGTTGATGGCGCCGACAGTGTCTGGTAGAGAGTTGGAACGTCCCTTCTTTCCTATTTGCAGTACTGAAAATAGGATGTGCGAACTTAAAGATAATCGCTAGTAAAGAGGAGAAAATGTGCAAATTTTAATGGTGTTGCGTGCATTCTTAAGTACGCAATTGAAGTTTAATTTATCTGCCGAAATTTTGTCCTTCTTGATCCGCAATACTTCAGTAACTTTGGAGGATAAAGGCTTTTCTTGTCACGTGATGAACATACGTTATTGATTAAGACTGCCAGAAGCGGAGGACACGCTGTCAAGAGGGGTAGCTGTTTGCTCCAATTTCGACTGTGGAGTCTCTTCCCCAACTCCATCCCCTCCAGCAGCTGACTTCTCAGCCCAAATACTCCCAGACCCAAAATTGATTAATTCTAGTATTCCTAATCCTCTCTACCCCGAAATATTTGACAGCAGTCCGTTTTCACACGAAGAACGCTCGAACGTGGTACTAACAAAACTGCGTAGGCGTAAGGGTCTTAAGAAAGTTTCCGGCTGACACAACTGCAGAGGCTAAACTATTTTGGTACTGGAGGCAAGAATGCTTCCCGCTCCATTTTCTTCAAGATCTGGATTGCCTTATCTTTCCTTATCATATTTTGCCTTTATATAAAGCAAGCAGCAATCCCAATACAGGCCTGGACATGTCTTTAGGGCTCCGGGAGTTTGAGGCTCCACGATTTCTCGATAATTGTCACATGAGCCCCCCCCCCGTCTATACCCCGCAGGATATACCCATGGTACTCATTTGTGTTATTGGCTGAATCGAACCCAGAGCCATAGTGCTGCCGGAACGATTAAATTAAGTAAACACGACCCCATCGGGAATCGAGCCCGCGACCTTCCTGCTTGTAGCGCAGTGCCTCAACCTCGTAACCTCCTGCCCTTAATGTACTGAATGTAAATTTTTTACGGCATGTTAGTGGGGAATACTTACTGCATTCTGTTGTAACCAAATGCGGAAATTGACTCTAAAGTACATGAATTTGACCCCCAAAGATTTAAATACGGAAACATGTTAGTGATTTAAGAAATTCGCCTTGTGTTTTCTAATACTGATAATATTTACAAGTGCACCAAAGAAGAAGAAACAGAATTTCTTTTGCAAGTTGGTGAATATTTTCTGAAGACGTTGTTTAATTTGTTGTACAGATTTAAAGGTCGTCAACACGACATGACGACGCCTGACACGAGTGGTTAGAACTCTGCTGCTTGCGAATTAAGAGGTTCTGACTTTGATGTTACTCCAGAGGCTAATTTGTTTGGTATTCCCAGTAGCTGTAGGCCAGTGCAGTAATATTCACTTTATGTTCTTTCCAACCCATCACTGGCAATTGTCCTTTCATTTATGTCTTGTCCGGTAACTTCCTGTGTATATCAGAATGCTTCATTAAATAAGGTGTGAGAGATAGGACGTACACATAATAGGTCTAGGGCACTCTACAGGAACTTTCTCTTGTGCAAAGGTCATTGGAAAATATAAAAAATCTTTGCCGGCCACAAACCAATTGTTAACAGTAAGAGGCTTCAAGGGAAATTAATTCCGTAATATGAGACCATGGTTCAAAAATAACTGTGTTTTGTTATTAGTATTAATGCAATAAAATGAATATAGTCATTAATCATATTTTAATTTTTAAGGCTTGCATTACTTTTGAAGGATGGAGTTCCATCCTTAAGAGTCTTGGCACTGTTTCTGTGTGATTCGTATGTGCACTTCCTTAACATCCATAAAATTATGTCTGAAACACAGTTATTATCATCATCATTATCATCATCATCGTCACTTTTGACTTTCAGGTGACCGTGAATCGTGATAAATTCTTATAATAAAACCAACTAGATATACTAATTTCTCAAATTTATTTTTGGAATAAAACTCTACATGTTTCTAACAGTTCCTCTGTCCATCATCGGAGTTTTTCACTGTACACACAGCAGTGGTATATGTCATACAGGTTTGCTGACAGCTTGTGAGCAGGATCAGAACGGAACTGGTTCAGTTCTGATCCTGTTTACTTCTATGACTTGTTTGGACTGATGGTCACACATAGTCATACCAATGTTTGTTGTCTAATTTTACCCCTATTTATTATTATTATTATTATTAGATCATGTTTAAAACGGAAGCGTAAGGGGTCTAGGACCTTTCCACTCTCCAGTCACACCGACTCCTTGCTGTCTGATATTGCGAAGTTTCCAGCACATATTATTCCCATAGAATATGCTCGGATCCCATTACGACTTAAATCTTGTTGACTAAATTTCACTTTTCGTTCCAAGTTCACAAAATCACTCAAAAGGCTGTTTTTGTTTCTTATTGCGGGAAAGATACTCGCGGGCCTGAAACATCAACCCGTTGGGCCGCGGGTTGCTTGTCACTGTCATGAACTGCGTGTGGTTTGAAAGGTGGCAAGAGGCTACCTTAAATATTTCGTTAGACAGTTTCCGACTGACGTGACCTTTCAGTTCCTGGAACTTGTACATAGCCCGAAATTTACGGAAGTGGAAGTTGACATCCATCGCCACTTGTTTGTCACACTTCATCGCTTACTCATACGTTGTATAGTGTCAGGTTCATGTTTAACATAACATGCTTATCAGTTTTTTTCGCATGAAGCAATTACGTACATTCGATGGACGAGACTGAGGAGTATCAGTGAACATATTTGTTAGGATAGGCTGTAATCCTGTGTAAATTAGGAAGGAAAATGTGCGGAGTTTCAAAAGTTCCATAAAGTGGCACATTTGCGGAACACTGAACTTTAGAAAGTGTGAATTGGAATTTGACGTTCAGGTGACCGCGCATCGTGATAAATTCTTAAGATAAATCCAACTATATGTACTAATTTCTCATTTATTTTTGGAATAAAATTCTGCATGTTTCGGACAGTTCCTCTGTCCATCATCAGGAGATTTTCACTCTACACACAGCAATGGTATATGTCACACGGGTTTGCTGACAGCTTGCAAGCAGGAACAGGACGTTCCGTCCTGATCCTGATGTGTGTCACTGAGTGTGATCAGGTGCCACAGTAACCTCTACACCTACTATGAGTAGGTAGAATAGGTCAGAATGATAAACAAAGAAAGAAAGTTCTTTCAATATTAATTAAACGGCTTTCCACAATAGTATTTCTATTGTGCCGTACAGTTTACGTTGTGAAAAATTATATTTTGATGAATGTGTCGACATATTGTCTGGTAGTAACTTTTTCATGAACCCACAGGTATTCAAGTTAATCTCTTTAAAAGCCATGACACAGGTTACTTCCTTTCAACTGGAGTGTTGCTTTTAAACTTTTAAATTCTCATATTCATCTACAAAATATAAAAATTCAGTTTATGTTTCACAGAAAACAAAGCACATCTGCTCTTTCCTTTTTTCTTCTGCGAGGGGCATGTACCATGTACCATGTACGTATCTCCAACTCTTGTAGCTTCCTGAAAATGGCTGCACTTTGCAATCGAAACACAAAAACATGAAAATCAGTGTGCAGTTAGCAGGGAATAATCTGCTCTGTTGAACAGTGGAAATTTTATTTCATAAAAAGGGAAGAATTTATTGTGTTTCTAACAAATTATTAATCTTTTACGAAGGCCTCTACTTCATTTACTCTGTTAATGATGGACACAACAAAAATAAAGGCTTTGAGGGAAGAATGTATTTTTGTTAGTTTTTTCTGTGATGCAACAGCACAACTCTGGCCTAGGTCGCATCACTGTCGAGGTGTTTAGATAACACAGATTTGGACATACACAAACAAACACACACACACAAACACACATACACACACAAACACAAAAAACACGGAAACAAACACACACAAACACACAAAAAACACACACAAACACACACAAACATACACACACACAAACACACACACACATACAAACACCAACACACACACATACACACAAACACAAAGAAACTCACACAAACACACACACACACAAACACACACACACACAGTCACACACACAAACTCACACAAACACACACATACACACACAAACACACACACACTCACACAAAAACCCCCACACACAAACACACACACACACACACTCACACACATACAAACACACACAAACTCACACAAACATACACACACACACACACACATGCACACAACCACATGCACACACATGCACACACATACAAACAAACACACACAAACACACACAAACTCACACAAACACACACAAACTCACACAAACACACACACATCCACACAAACACACACACACAAACACACACACACACACACACACAAACACACACACACACACACACACACA